>Ga0214544_1006365_pt1 | contig 21845 bp, 11 predicted proteins | sample CNSS3metaG_FD_160074 | JGI IMG/M metagenome (GOLD analysis project Ga0214544, IMG submission 160074) | Root nodule microbial communities from cowpea collected in UCLA plant growth center, Los Angeles, California, USA - CNSS3 | ecosystem: Host-associated > Plants > Roots > Nodule | place: USA...
GTAAAAATAAAAAAAAACAAAAAAAAAAAGAGAATCGATGTTTAGAGAAAAAAAAAAGAGAAATGGTGAACACATAAGAGGCAAATGAATTTATGATGCAACATTATCCAAAGATCATTGTTCCAAAATACCACCACATCTTTTTGAGTTTTTACTATCCACATTTGCTTTCATACCTTTAGCCTTGACCACGATACAAGCATAATAAAGCCCACACAGATCTAAGACTGTTTGTCGGTACCTTTCAAAAAGTTTAAGTCATGGAAATCATTTTGACATGCTGAAAGGTTTGTCCATAATTCAAAAGAGGGGAAAAAATAAAAATTGAAAAATAGGTTTTGAGATTTGCTTCTGGTGATTCAGACAGTTTTTGATAAGCCTGGTTAATCAATTAGATAAGGGGCATCCTCCTTCGTTGTTTCATTCTCACCCTTTTCATGGATTTCATCTTCATTTCCTACCATATCCTCTACTCTCAGCCCAAACTTGTCCAACAATTTCATACAACTGTCCAACCTTTTTCTCTAAAATCCAAACTAGACAGTTGCTTCATTTCACCATTCATATGACTTGTCATTTATCCCAAGATAAGGCAATTTCACCCTAACCATCATGGTTACACTAGGGGCAACGTCTAGAGTCCCTACCACATTTCAACCTCTACATGCCTTACTATAACTGGAGCAGATCAAACACAATCTGTGTCAATCCAGGTCCTCAAATCAGAGAAATCTTTGAAGTCTTCTTAATTTGTCTAACCCTTTCGTCAATAAATGGGGAAGTCAAACACATTTTGTACCCTGAGGCCAATCCATACTCTCACAATGGGTCAACTTTTGAAGTCCATAGCATTTTCTTCATGTCATCAATAGCTGGGGCAAGCCCAAACATACTTGGTGCCCTGAGACTAAATCAAACTGGGTCAGCTCCCTAGTCGGTCCTTGTCATCTCATCCAACCCCTTCCAAGCCAACAGAAATTTCATACATGTTGTTTAGATAATGCTTCAAAAGAAAAAAAAAAGAGGTTTTTCAATAAATTGATCAGACCAAAGAGTTGATTTCAAAGGTGAAGAAAAAATGAAAGAAAAATAATGTCTCATGAAGAAGGGAACACCCTATTATCTGACCGAAGGAAAGTGAAAAAAAAAACAACTAGGGCAATCCTTTTCACCCAATCCTTCATTTCCACTACCCCTTTTGAAACAACATCCCTCGTTCATTCAAATTCTTCTCCAAACACCAAAACTGGGGCAGTTTCGTGGGTTTCACATGAATATCTCACTCTAACATTCATTGATCAATATCCTTATACCCTTTTTCTCATACACCATAATTGGGGCAATTTTTGGGATTCTTGTGTTTTTCAACCTGATATTCACATATTGCTTCTCCTTTGAAGGGTGTGTGGAGACAACGTGCCTGCACGACTATCTCAATCTCCTTCAAACTCTTCCCAAACATTTCTAGCTTTCACTCACTTATGAATTCAAACATGCGTGCACTAATATTATAAAAGAGAAAGTCAAAGATATACTCATTTCAGATGTTAGACCTCGATAAATGTGACATTCCTCACTTTCATGAAACATTGAAAATAAATATGAGTTTGATGATTACAAATGAAACAGTTGGCTCATACTTGCATAGAATAATCAAAGGACAAAACACAACCAACATTGTTTTCATCAAGCATTCAACTTTTCATGCATATCTGGGTTTCGACACCCTGATCCCTGCACCAAGGTTTTGACACCTTTTTTTTCTCATGCATATCTGGATTTCGACACCCTGATCCCTACACCAAGGTTTTGACACCTTGTTTTCTCCTGCATATCAAGGTTACGACACCTTGATCCCTGCACCAAGGTTTTGACACCTTGTTTCTCTTGCATATTGGGGTTACGACACCCTGATCCCTGCACCAAGGTTTTGACACCTTTTTGTCTCTCTTGCATATTGAGGTTACGACACCTTGATCCCTGCACCAAGGTTTTGACACCTTGTTTCTCCTACATATCGGGGTTACAACACCCTGATCCTTGCACTAAGGTTTTGACATCTTGTCCCTCTTGTCTAAGTTAAGGTTCCTACGCTTTGCCAAGGTTCTACATCTTGTTTTTCTCCTTATTAAGTTGGGGTTTCAACATTCTGTCAAAGTTTCAACGACTTCTTTCTTCTCTTTGAAAACATGGCTACCAATGTTTGAACGCATGGTCAACTATCTCTTGCAATCATTACTCCATTTCAAAATAAGTCGATTTGCATCCTACATATCTCCACAACAATGAGTTTGATGATTGAAAAGAGAACAATTGACTCTAGCAAAAATTTTCAAAATGCAAAGCATAACAAGTTTTTCATCATGCATTCATGCATTTCATGATCTTGATCTCTACAATAATGTTTTGATTCCTTGTGCTTAAAAATAAGAAAACATGCTTTCTATCATGCATAACCATTTGCATGTCATATCATCATCCCGTGTGTTGACACCAAATTCGAAAAGCAAAAACCTTGACATCATGAACATGCAAACATTTTCATGCATCATACATCTTCAACCATTGTTTCTTCTGAAGGAATCAATCTACAAAATCATCTTAAGTTTTCTCAAATTAAGGATCATCTTCAAAGACCTATATATCCTCTGAGCCTAGTTTCGTACTGGCCCACCAAGCCCAGTTTCGTACTGGCCCTTCAAGCTCAGTTTTGTTTGGCCCACCAAGCCCAGTTTCGTACTAGCCACCAAGCCCAGTTTCGTATTGGCCCATCAAGCCCAATTTCGTATTGGCCCAACAAACACAGTTTTGTACTGGTCCGCCAAGCCCAGTTCCGTACTGGCCCACCAAGCCCAAATTTGTACTGGCCCACCAAGTCTAGTTTCGTATTGGCCTCCAATCCTAGCTTAATCTAGCCCACAAAGCCCATCTCAATTGGCCCGCTAAGCCTATCTCGCGACCCTCTCCTTAGGAATGGTCAACTCTTGTGTTCTCCTTTCGGACAACGACCCCCTCCTTGGAATTGGTCAAGTCCACATCCTCCTTCCATCAAGACCCTCTCCGATGGAATGGTCATTGATTTCTTTCTTTACATCAAGGCCTTTTCCGATGGAATGGTCATTGATTTTCTTATGTTTACATCAAGGCCCTCTCCGATGGAATGGTCATTGATTTTCTTATGTTTACAGCAAGACCCTCTCCGATGGAATGGTCATTATTTTCTTTCCTTTCATCAAGACCCTCTCCGATGGAATGGTCATTGATTTTCTTATGTTTACATCAAGGCCCTCTCCGATGGAATGGTCATTGATTTTCTTATGTTTACAGCAAGACCCTCTTCGATGGAATGGTCATTGTTTTCTTTCTTTACATCAAGGCCCTCTCCAATGAATGGTCATTGATATCCTTATATTTACATCAAAGCCCTCTGCAAGGCAATAATCATTGATTTCTATGTTACATTAGGACCCTCTCCTATGGAATGGTTGAGTCTCTTTTTACTTTCCATATCATGACCCTCTTCACGGAATTGGTCATCGCACCCGTTTGAGTTGGTTTCTATTCATCCTCTTCCTCCTTAAAATTCAGACAAAATTCAGACAAAATTATTCCTCCTTGAAATGTCACATCTTCATATTATCTAATAAAATCTAAGTAAAGAGGGGTAGTTGTCAACACCCAATTTTGTCCAGGTAATACCTTTTTTATTTTTATTTTTATTTTTATTTATTATTATTATTATTATTATTTATTATTATTATTTTAATCATATTTTGTTTACTTTTTTATTTTTTTATTTTGTTTTATTCCTTTTTCAAAAAATATGTATATAAAAAAATGTAAAAAAAATGAAATAAAAAAAATAGGAGAAGAGGTTAACGTAAGATCTAAGGTCTTTGATAGGTAGGGATGGTAGCTAGCTGGCTATGGACATGATCGCTGAACAAGGAAAAAGCAGGAAGCAACATCTGCTTTCAGCCTTATCTCACGTCTCGAGGTAGGAAATGATCGGAGCAGACACAACAAGTATCATCAAGATCCCTTCATTCAAGAGACCTTCACCTTCTTCACTCAGGGGGCTTTCCTTCATTCTGTTCTCTAAAAAATAGAAAAAGAAAACAACACCTTCATCTTCCCCAACCTTCTTCCAACGACCACCATAATCCATCATCCTTTCATTTTCACTCCACCCCAATATTCTTACGCAACACAGATTCTCTCCCACGCATACACTTCATTTTCTACCTACACCAAATAACCAAAAACAAAGAGCCTCAATTCACCTTCCCCAAACACACTTTATTCACATAACCATGCTATCCCATCCCATTGAGCTCTCCATTACCTCCATCGATCATTCATCCCCATCCACGCAAACACAAATGGAAAACAGTGAGACAAACGGAAAACAGTGAGATGAATGAGTTGGAGTCTCAAATAGAGGCATTCTTGATCCCGACGGCCAGAGGGTTGGCTTTTGTGGTGCTCGCAGACCCAGTCGCGGTGGCCGGCACGGTGGTTGCGAGTCGCAAATCCTATGGCACCTTTCTCTCTCGCAGAGGAAGAGAATCAACGATTGGAAAAGAATGGAGGACCGACAGTGGCTGAAACCGGTGGCGGTAGTCTCCGGCAAGCATGGCCTTGCGACCATGAGAGGATTTGGTGCCGTCTGCGGCGACGAGGAAGAAGAGGTGGCCATGGCCTCGCACGCAAGAAGAAGAAATGAGAAGGGGGGAAGATTTGGGAAGTTGGGTTCTTGCTGGCGGCGTGTCTCGTCGGCCGCGGGATGTGCAGTGGCAGCACCGTGATGGAGTTGTGGTGTGCGAAGATGAGGAGGAAGAAGCTGCCAGAAAAGGGGAAGTTTTAGTTTTAATTAGGGTTTTTAAAAGATTTAAACCTGTCTTCTTCGTGCACCCCCCATCTTAACCTCTGCACTCATGTTTTCACTTTATACACCTCCATAATTGCTAACCTCGCACCCCTACCACACTTGTTTCACATTTTACTCTACACACCCCTTGATTCTTAAGAACTACGTGATCCTTGATTCTCCATTGTGAGATACGTAGGAGCAAGGCCAGTCCTTGTCAGGTTTACCTCCAAAAATTAAAATAATTTTCCAAATAGTTTTTTTTTTAAATATCTTTTCAAGAACTACGTAACCCTGATTTCTCACTTTAAATGAGAATACGTAGGACTAAGGTCAATCCTTGTCGAGCCCAAAAATCAATAAAATATTTTTGTTTCTTTTTAGTATTATTTGTGTCATTATTTTTGGGGGAAAATTAATATTTTGAAAATCACATCAACTTTGCATTTTTAATTAAAGGTACCACCCTCTGACGGGCGCGGTAGGGTGTTAACACCTTCCCTACGCGTAACCGACTCCCGGATCCAAAATCTGGTTTTTTGCAGACTTGCTTTATTTTTATGGTTTTCCATAGTTTTCCAAAAAATAATTATGGTGGTGACTCCAATCTCTTTTTAAACCCATTTTCTTTTTCGATTCGCCTTCCCGTCGTGATTCCGGTTGCGACACCTATCATCCTCAAATAGATGGTCAGTCTGAGAGAACCATTCAGTCGTTGGAAGATTTGCTTAGGACATGTGTGTTGGATCACCTAGGTACTTGGAGTGATATACTTCCATTGGTGGAGTTCACTTATAATAATAGTTATCATTCCAGCATTGGGATGGCTCCATTTGAGACTCTGTATGGTAGGAGATGTAGGAGTCCTTTATGTTGGCAGCAGGTTGGGGAGTCAGTGGTACTTGGACCAGAATTTTTGCAGCAAACTACTTAGAAAGTGAAGGTAATACAAGATCAAATGCAAGCAACTTAGAGTCGATAGAAATCATACGCAGATAAGCGGAGGAGGCCGCTTGAGTTTGAACCTGGAGATCATGTATTTCTCCAAGTTACACTGATAGTCGATATCAAAAGGGTGATCAAGTCTAGGAAGCTGACTCCTAGATTCATTGGACCGTACCAAATCACGAAGAGGATTGGTCCAGCAGCATACGATATTGTTTTGCCACCTCACTTGGCAAGCCTGCACAATGTCTTCCATGTATCACAATTGAGGAAGTACACTGCAGACCCTACAAATGTACCGGAGGAGGACGATGTCCAAGTGCGCGAGGATCTAACAATGGGAGTTGGACTAGCGAGAATCTTGGATTCCCAAGTCAAGCAACTCAGAAGGAAAGAGATTCGGACTATGGAGGTTCTTTGGGATGAGGCAACCCAAAAGATGACATGGGAGATGGAAGACCTCATGAGACAGTCTTATCCGCACTTATTTCTGGGTAAGTTCAATTTTTGAGGACGAAAATTTTATAAGGTGAGGGGAGTGTAAGACCTGAGGAATTTAATTAATTAAATAAGTAATTAATTGATAAATGAGGGTAGTGGGAGCCTTTATGGCAATTAATGCTAACTTTTAATTAATCAAGTCTTATTTATGCTAAATTGTGTGATATTTTAATTGTGTATTATTTAATAATATTCTTGATCATGATTAGTGATAATAAAATCCTAGATTTATAGGAATTATCACGAAACAATAATTGGTTGAATTGGTTGTGCATTTGCTTTGGAATTTGGATGGTTGTGCGTTTGAACCTTGGTAGAGACAAATTGAGCTTTCTTTTTGCTAAAATTATTTTGGCATGAAAGAGAATGGTCAGAAAACCCTAGCCCTCCATGAATTTAATTTTGTTTTTTTTTTTCATTAATCATAATTAAAGCATAGTTAAGAGGCATTTTGGAGGAGAGAGTGGGAATTTTGAGACTATAAAATTGTGATCACTTGGATTGGAATTAGGCAGGCATTTTTGCAAGGGTGAGGGAAGGAATAGAGGTTGATCAATTGTGGTGCAAGGGAACTCTAGCATCTTTCCATTTGAACGAGAAATACCAGGTTAGGGGAGCTGTTGCTCATTTTTACTTTGTTAGTTAGGAATTTTGTGCTATGATATATGATGGTTGATGTTTTGCTCCTGCCTATCTATTGAATTCACGGGTTTCTGGAAATTTTCCAGAAACCACTTGGCGGCTCTGAAGGCCTGCCAAGCGAAGCATGTTTAGTAAACATAGTACAAGTGCAAAATTAATTTGGATTTTTTTTCTAGAAAGTGATCACCGCTTGGCGGCTCTAGGCTTGCCGCCAAGCAATATCGTGATAGTAGCATAGGGATGATTTATGTAAGTCTCGAGTGAAGGAGTTTTAGTGGGGATGCCAGTGGAATTAAATGGGGAAATAGGTGTGAATGGAACAGTTGGTAATATGTATATTTTATATCATAAAAGAACTTGGCAAAGTGGAGTAATTAAATATTGGAAGGTGAAAATAATTGGGAACGTCAATGCAAGAGGATTGATAACAGGATGGGATGGCATTAGTCATATAGTGTTGCGGCAACATGTTTAAGAATTAATTATAAAATTTGGTTCACGTTTAATGGAGAGTGAAAAGTAGTTAATTATGTCTTGTTTATAGGCCCATGAACTGATGGTGAGGTAAATATGTAGCGGATAAGTGGCATTGGGTTAAAGTGGATTTCAATGAGGATTGGTAATTATGTGATGTATCATGAATGCTTTTGAGAAGGATTAAAAATCTACTTCGTTGTGCCTAAAACAATACAATTTGTTATACTGGTATAGCGCCTTGCGGTGGGGTCTGGACCGTCAGGCGATAGTTGTTATTCCAGGGGATGGTTATGACGCGTGGCGCCTAGTGGTGAGGGTCGTCCCACCAGGCAATAGTTGTAAAGTCAATGCCATCATAGGCACGAGGCGCCTAGCGGTAGAGGAGTTCCACCAAGCAGCCTAGAACTGGATTTCGCCTGGTGGCTCTAAGGCAGCATTAGGCGATAATGTAGGGATAACACACTTGTTTTCTTTGGATGTGTGTGCTCTACAAGGCTTTGGTGATACCTTAAACATCATCTTGCTGGAGTGTTCCTTGAGTTATGGTTCAGAACATATCCCTTAAGTTGTGGCTCGGGATAGAGGTTAAACATGTGGCATTCCTTGAGTTATGACTCGGAATGACATCTCTTGAGTTGTAGCTCGAGATGGCAGATGAACACGAGGAATCCTTGAGTTGTGGCTCGAATTGGCGAGTGTTGCCAATGTGATTGTGCGAGTTATGGCTCGTATGGATGGGTCCAGAAGATTGCCCTCCTTAGTAGATAGTTGACGATTTTGGTAGTCTTGGGACATTACGAACTATGTTCGTATTGAGAACTCCACCTGGCGTTACGGATTGTGGTCCATAGTAGGTTTCCCGCACGTGTTCTACAAGTTGTGGCTTGTAGGTGTTGCAACAAGAGTATCTTGAGGTATTCATCTACAGACGAGAACATGGATATCATGGTGGTGGCCATGTGGCTTTGTATCAAAGGATATAATTCCTTTGATGAGTGTATGTTTATATATATTTCAATTATTATATGTTTTTGTTAGCTCACCCTATCTAGTTGTGTTTGGCGATGATCGTGTATTGCGTTACACGTGAGCAGATGAGGTTGTAGGTGGATCTGGTGAGCCATAAAGTCGAAGTATGGGCTATCTTGGAAATTTTCTACATAGTTTTATTGCTTTATAGATTTTGAGGAATTGTAATAATTGATACTATCAAACTTTGATTTTGTATGTGACTTTTTATATTTTGGCGGATTTTTGAATAATTGGCGATGAAATAAATGTTTCAAATTTTCCCACATTTTGGGAAATGAAGTATAATAAATGAGGTTTCCATCATATTTCTTTATTTTATATTTAAATTAGTAATATCCGATCGGGATGTTACATTTGCACACATCAATGGTTCCTTTTAGGGACTATGTGACCCCAAAGTGGGCACACTCTATCGAGATGTCTTCTTGAGTGTAGATGAGCTCATGAGCAAACCACTGTTCTTGTTTCTGGTTTAAGTGTTATGTTGATTAATTTCTGTCAAATTTTTACTTTGGTTACATTTCTTCACTTGGATTTTATGCTTTAATTTTAATTTTCCTGCAGTAGCTCATTTTAACTTTGAAAATCAATTTTTGGTTCATGTTTGTTTTGCATTTGATTATAGTTGTATTAAATTCTGCATTGGCATCCTAGTTTTTTTTTCATTTTAGTCATTTTGCATCTCAAGCATTTTAGGACCCAATTCATCCATCATCTACAGTGCATATCATCTGCCTATTGCACCTACATCTTTGCATAATCCTGCACATGTGTAACATCCCTAAGGAATATTACTTTGATAATAACATAAGCAATTAAATAAAAGAAAATAAATCATTCGTTATTTATTAACACATGTTCCCAGAACGCGGGAGAATTAAAATCGCAAAGTTTAATACATTGTAACTGTTCGCAGTCAAAATTATTACAAATATAAAAGCCCAAAATGGCTAATGTTCAAAACATAAAAACATTAAAATCTCAATCTTCAAAAAGCCCATATCATCTCGCTCTCCGGTCTCAAGCGTCTCCTTGCTCACCTGTCAAATCATCTGTTCCCGGATAATAAATCATCCGATCATCGCCATACACACACAGATAGGGTGAGCTATGCATATTAAACAAATTAAATATGATACCCATCCCAATAAAAATTTACTGATATATGTTAATTATAAATTATCCACCCCTGATCTCAGATTCCTTCCTGAGTCACATGCATGAAACTAGGTCCTGGGATTTCCACTGTGCTTCCACGAAACTATCCATTTCGTGGTCCAACCCTACAAGCCAATCCTGCTCATAGTCCAACCCTACAGACTCCTCGCCTGTAGTAATACATCCAAGCTTACTTGACTTGGACCCTGGCACGCACACAATCACCATACTATGGACTCCTCGCCCAATAGTAGCCAACGGGAACATAACAGTTCCTTGCCCATCGTGCACCCAACGCATGCAATCACCATACTAAGGACTCCTCGCCCAATAGTAGCCAACGGGAACTCAACTAGTTCCATGCCCATCATGCGTTCAACCACTCAAGCACATCCCAGACCCCTATTGGACTTAGTCCATCAAGCCCAAGCACAAAAGAAGTGAACATAGTCATTCAAGTCCACCAATCAAAGCAAAAACCAATTCTACAGCCACGCAAACCGCCTGGTACCGCCTAGACACCGCTAGGCGGATACTGGCAGAAAACCACCTGGCGGTCACACTCCCACCGCCAGGCGCTGCGACCCAAACAGGACCCGTAATTCTCCGTCACCGCCTGGCGGACACCACCCTACCGCCAGGCGCCTAGCGCTAACAGTGGCCACTGCCACTATTTTTCACTCTACCGCCAGGCGGTACACCCCGCACCGCCAGGCGCTATACCAGTAGCGCAATGCTACTGGTTTTTGGCACTTTTTACAGGTCTTAATAGACTCCCATTTACACAATATTTCATCAGTCATTCATTCATAGCATTATAATACATAAATCAAACCAGAATGTAATATGTACAATTATCTAAACCCAAGTCTCCATCATCTCATTTCAATATACATCGCATAATTCAATACAAGAACAAGCCCTATAGTATAAGTAGTATGCTCCCCTCTTACCACAATACAAGGTATATTTTACATTAACCTTCTCCAATTTCATTTACACTTAAGTTATACCGCAATTTAGTCCTTAGTCCCCACATGTTGGTACATTCACTCAATTCCTGAACAGAAATTTACTGACTATTACCCCAAATCTTCCAGAAATCCCCCCCCCATGACTCTCCATAACGCATTTTTCAGCAACATCACCAAAACGTTCTCCCCTCTGCTGCGTTGCCTGGCGGGCACCCAAGAGCCTCTAGGCGGTTCTTACCAGTTTCGCACACTGCCACATTTTCCAGCATTCCCAACGTTCACAACTAATCCAAATTCATTTTTCATTGATTCTAACATGACTTCACTTTCACACAACAACCAGATTTCACATCCTAATTACGTTAACCTCTATTTTCAATCAACACAACTCACCACGGCGATCATCCATGTTTTCCCATTCTAATTCCTCATGAACCCTAAATTCTCAATTCAATTAAAATTAACGTATTAATCCACCAATTATAATTTTTTACAGTTAATAATTCATCATATCAGCCACATTCGAATCCCTGAATTCTTCCTAAGCCTCGCACACCACGAGAATAAAAAAGTCAGAAGAAATTGGGCAACCCAGTTTGTGTCGCCTGGCGGACTACCCTTAGTCGCCAGGCAGTGCATAGCAGAAACCCAGAAAAAGACCTTTGGGAGCATGAGCCGCCTGGCGGGTCTTCAATGCCAACAGGCAGTTTCTGGAAATTTCCAGAAATTCACCAGAATCCATCCCAAACCCAGATTATACATTACATCAATCGATATGGCACGAAAACACACAACTATCATCAAACATACAAGTAAGAGCTCCCCTAACCTGGATTAACGCTTTCCTTTCCCAAAATTTGACTTCTTGAAAGCTCCAATGTTCACCAATGGCTTCCTCTCAAATCACCCTCTTAAATCAACTCACCTTTCACTCCAGAACCACGTTCCTCTCTGCACTCTTGCTCCTTTCCGCACCTCCTTCAATTCCAGCTAACTAAACTCTCCTTTTTACCATTAATAAGCCTTATAGTGGAGGTTTAATAGTGTTTAATGGTCAAAAACGAACTTAAGGTTTAGTGTTAATTACCCCTCAATTGTATGATACCTTCTACCTTTTCAGCCATCCTTGGTTGCTAAGTTTACGAACGTTTTAATATACACAAAAATAATACTAATTTAATAACACACAAAAATAACATACATAGGACTCGAATCCAAGTCCTCTCACACAATCAAAGTACTCTCAACCCCTTAAGCTAATACTTTTCCACGTCATACACTCCACATTTATTACCTTAAAGGTTCTCTTTACCCATATTTATCCAATAATTACTTAATTAATTATTTAATTTTTCCCAGGTCTTACAACATGCATCATCTAGTCTCATTTGCATTCCTTGCTATCACAGATGTGAAATCTGCTACCACAGTCCCAAATTTTGCATCCAACTACAACATACCAGTTCTTAAACTGCATCGTTATAGTTATGCCATCACATCTACAACATTGCATCTTCATTTTAGAGCATTGAATTTTGTTGTTCTAACTATGCATTTGCATTGCTTCAATATCCATTACAATCATAATCTATTTTATGCATAATTTTGCTTTCCTTTGCTTTTCTAGTTTCACACTAAAATTGTGTGTGTTAAGTGCATTTACATTTGCATAAGTCTTCCATGTCACATCTGCATTGCGCATGGATAGGAGCTTACTTGATTGGGCTGCTGTTGTGGTTTAAGAATATTCCCAAGGAACTTGCTTTCCAGATTGTGGCTATTATATGTAAATTCAATGTTGTCACAAGATAATTTTTGTTGTTGTCAAAACTTGCTTTAATATGCCATTTTGAGAGTTTAGCTCTGTTTGATTCGTGTAGTACATTCAAGTGCATAAGTTAATCTGGTTCTATGTGCTATCATTGGTATTAGTGCTACCATATGGGATCTTGTGTTTGACGCTTTGTTTGGTCTACAGCAACACATTCTCATTCCAATTTTGCATCACATCTTTCAATTAGATAATTCCTCATTGTCTATATTTGCATAATGTTTGCATCTGCATACATATAAATTTAGGTTCATATTCATTCCAATTCACGTGCATTTCATCTCTCCATTCTCTTGCATATCATGCATAGCATAGTTTAGTTTCATTCATGCACTTAGTTTCTTTTAGTTTCTTTTCTTTATTTTATTTCCTTTCCCCCTTTGTTTTCTTTTATTTTCATCTTAGCGAGATTAGCTTATACAAGCTAAACTTGATACACACCATTTCCTTGGATTCGATCATGAGTTATTTCCCTATACTTCATTAAGGGGATAATTTAGGTTTTGTTTAACTATTAAAAACGATTGAAAAAGTGAGTTAAGGTTACCTAAGCATATAAATAGATGTGTCTCCCTCATGTAAAAACTACCTTTGAATTGAGTAAAGTTATGCTTCAGATTTTGTGTCATACTACTCATTTAGGTCACCAAAGGCTAGAGCACCCCTTCTAGGTTTCCTCTAGCCACCATTCCTTAAGAGTTGGCTCAAACTCTCTTGGGACCACCATTCCCATCACATAAATACCTAAACCGAGACACATTTCACCACCATCACATAGCTTTTGCACACCTCATCACTCTTGGAGTCTCCATCTTGGCTTGAGTCATATTTCTTAGAAAGAACTTTCCTATCATTATATTTCTTTAATCTATATCATTCTTGAGGTTTGCTTAAGATCCTTTTCTAGAAGAGTCATGAAAGATGTCAAATCTTCATCATCAAAGGTAAAAGATGGTCTTCGAAAGATACCAACTTGTTTTCCATATCAATGTGTTCCTCTTTCATTCATCCCTTTATTGTTGGTGCTAAAAAGGGAGAGAAACATGAAAAAAAGTGAAAAGGAGAACCCAAACGAAGAAGGGGGAAGAAAGAAAAAGATTACACTCAGGCACAAAGAGCATTTTGTTAAGGGGGTGTTTTAGCACTTAAATGAAGGTTGTCAAGCTCAAAGGAGAAAGATCAGTGCTTGATTTTATATGTTGGTTCTTTTAAACACAACAATAGGATTTAGAAACTCTGTATTTAAATTGATTTGCCTCACAAATTGAAATACTTGTAGTCCATTCTATGCTTGTAATATGTAATGTACATCCGAATATAATCCAAACTAATAACAATTCAGTTTATGGTTCAACAAGTTTAACATCCTATCAAATTCACACTTTTTACATGCTTTATTACATGAGTGTGAGGATGGAAAATAGTTGTTAAAACTTGATATGTTGAATATGATTTTGAAAGTACAGTGATTTGTAGTGTTTTAACTATTTTTATTTTTATTTTGGTTGAGATATCATGGATTTGATTAATACTAAGATATTGTTTGGGATGATTAATTTTCTATTAATGGCGATTAATTTATTTTTAGATTTTAATAGGAGTTAACTTTTATTTACATTGTTAAAATTAATTTTGTTGCTTTTATTGGAAGCCACTAATATTTTGCACTCCATTTTAACTAAAATTTTATCAATAAATTTGAAAGATGTTTTATTTTTTTTATGTAAACAATATTTTTTTATAGGTTAAATATATATATATATGCTTTTGGTTCTTTAGCTTGAAGTGAAAATTGGAATTAGTTCATTTTTGAAACTTTGGATCATTTTAGTCTTCATATTTAGAAATGTGTGTGTTTAGTCATTTACTAAATTTTGTTAAATTTATTTGACTTTTCGAACGCGTTCCATGATAGCATTGGATTTGTTTATACCGTGGTTAACACATTTTCGCTTCAATATTATTTGTTTCATGATAGTATTGGAGTTGTTTATACCATTTGAAATATTTTCGCTCAAATATTAGTTGTTTCATGATAGCATTTGACATATTTCCGCTCAAATATTCGACACATTCTCCCTTTAAAATTAGCTGGGAAACATATTTGAAGTGTCAAATAAATTTAATAAAATTTGGTTAAAATGATTAAACCCACACATTTCTAAACATGGGAAACTAAATTGGTCCAAAATTTTAAAAATGAACTAATTTTAATTTTAACTTAAAATCAAAGAATAAAAACATATTTAACTTACATGTGTCATGGTTATTGTTTTATGAATGTATGCAATAATCATTGTTTATCATCCGCAACAATGTTAACTTTTGTCAATTATATTGCTTTCCTAATGGTAATAGAAAATTTTTCACCCAACATTAATTAGTATTGTTTTTTGGTAATATCAATCGAGGAAAATTTTCAGCTGCCATTAATGGAAAAGTAAAAGAAAAAAAAACTTCCAATCAACAATGTTATACAAATAAACTTGATCGATACGTTGGCATCTATGATGCACATATACGATACGTGTATCCGATACGATACCTATTTGATACGTACGTTGGTACGTTTATTTTAAATATAATAGGATACGATACATAATATATACGTGATATATGAATATTAAAAAATGTACCATAATTCTTAAAAACATAATAAATATATGATTGTTATTGTGCGAATCCAAATTAAAACATTGGTAGTTAATGTTAGTAATCAATTTATAAACTAATTTATAATAGAAACTATTTTAGTGAATAATTTAGAGACCAATTATAATTTTTTGAACTATTTTAGTTGTCAATAATTTTTAGTTTATAAATTGCTACCTAAATTGGTCACTATAATGACTATTTTTTTTGTTAATAAAATTTGTCATTATTCAAATATCTTTTTATAGTTTACTACAACTTTATAAATTCGATACTTCGTAGATAAATATCGATAAAGTATCTTAAAGTATCAAACACAAATACGTGTCGGACATGGATACATAACTCTAATTGAAGTATCAGTACATCATAGGTTGGCATGAATAATTATAATTGGCATCAACAACAAAACAATCTTAGTCACCATATTTCGAGAAAAAATTTCCTCAACATTAATTAAAATATTTTGACAATGTTGAGAGAAAAATAATATAAAATAAAATATTATTTTTTTTAATTAACAATTATTTAATATTTAAATCATTCTTTTATTTAATGATTATTGAAATAATATCTAAATAAAAAATTAAAATTTAATATATTGAAATTACTTTATTAAAAAAATATGAAAAATAACACTATTTAAAATTAGATAAATTAAAAAAATTATCCATTTTTTTAAACACAAGGTAAACGTCTTTTAAATAATCTCTTTACTCTATTTTTCCGAGAACAATATTTTTTTTATCCTTTCCAAACTACTTTTTCTAATAATGTCTTTATATAATTAATAATAATTAATGCAGAATCACTTATACCTTATACTCAAACACCAGAGATTTTTCTAAGGAAAAGGAGACAAAAATAGATCAAAATTGAAATACTTTTTTAGGTATCCTAACAAGCACAAGCTTTAATTTGCTGACCTTATAAAACTAGTCATAAGGAAGTTGGCAAAGAAAAATTCTTTTCAAAAAGAAAAATCAATCAATCAATGTCCCTTCAAAGGAATAATAAAAAATTGAATTTGAATTTCTGCTAAATTTTCAGTATTATTTAACTTTTTGTTTTCAAAATATATTGATTTAATATTTTAAAATATAAAAAAAAGTTTTTTTCATATATCAAAATTAATATATTTTACATATACAAACAATAGACAAACAGCACAAAAAATTCAGTAAAAAAGTCTAAACTCCAAAATACAAAAATTTTGATTTAAAGAAACAAATATAAATCATTTACCTAACTTAAGATTCCAAAAAACATATTTAATTTATTGAAAATAAATACAAAATTAAGAAAAAAATAAAGGTGGGCCAACCTTCAATAATCCCTTCTCTAATACTTTAAGAAAAGGACTCAAAACCAGAAAGAGGCATCCAAATTATTGATACATAAAAGTAACTACTCTTAGAGCCTCCCTTAGGGTCGTGAGCTTAATTTCATCCCCAAATTAGGGTTTAATTATAGCAAAATATATGTCGCATAACAAAACAAATTATCATAGACCAATAATAGATAAAGATACATGAACAAAAAACAAATCTATTTTCCCAATGAATTATTTGTTGGTGGCATTGCATAAAGAGGATCTTCAACTAGGTATGCACAAGAGTGATTCCGTTCCAATGATTTATTTATGTTTAAATAGCTCACCTAATTTTATATTTTTTTTCTTTATATTGTTCACCTAATTACATTAAAAATTTGAAAAAATAAATATCGTTATGAATAGAAATTATCTATACACAAATACGTCATTTTTCTTCACACACAGCTGGTACGATTGTCTGTCCTCATTTATTTTATTTCTCTTTTTCCTATTTCAAAATGCATTTTAGTTGTTGATCCTTCCCTTAAAAAAATAATACTTTGACTCGTACAAGTATGGTCAAGTTTTGAATTCCAGAAATAGCTATATTTATTTGTTCATAGGGGTTTTTGAAAATAAACTAAAATTATAAGAACATTTGAGAGAAAAAAATAAAAAATAAATGTTTTTTTACAAAATTTAAAAATAGTTTGTGTATAAATTAATTTGTATAATATAATACATCTATTTTTTGAAGTTATACATCGTCTAATTTAATTTATCAAAAAATTAGTTCACTTTTTTTTAGTTTTAAAATAATAGACAAGTTTTTCAAAGATTTTATTTTTCAGAAATCAATTTATAAACCCAAGCAAGCAATGAATTTCCTATTGCCACTAATATTGATGGCCCATTAACAACGGATAAATACTATGAGGACACAAAAAAGCGCAAATTAATCTTCTTAAAAATCCATTATGTCAAGGATGAAATATGGTTTTTTTCTTTAGTTTTAATTGAAAATTGAAATTAGTCTTTTTTCAAAACTTTAATTCAATTTAGTCTTCTAATTTTAAAAATATATTAAATTTTATTAAGTTTATTTTACGTTTCAAACGTGTTTCATGATAGCAATTTGAGTTATTTACATCGTTTGACATTTTCTCTCCAATGTTAACTGAAAAAGCCATTTGAAAAATCAAATAAACTTAACAAAATTTGGTTAAAATGACTAAATCAATGCATTTCTAAAAATGAGTGACTGAATTTGTCCAAAGTTTCAAAGAGTGACTAATATCAATTTTCACAAGTTAAGGAATCAAAAACATATTTAACCCTAAAGATAAACTATAAAAGAAAATTATACTAAACATCTTATTTTTTGTGAAAATGATCTAAGTTAATTTTTAATATTACATCAGTACTAAATTATGAGTTGTGTTTTATGTTCCACGAAATTATATAACCCACGAAATTACCTTAACTTATACAATCAAAATGAAATGAATGAAATCAAGACAAATTATTACAACTTAGACATCACTTATCTTAAAGAGTTTTAGTATTCCAACTTCAACTTTGTTGGGAAAAACGAATCATCAATTAAGAATATTACTGTCTTTACCCCCAAAATCACCTATTAACATATGAATAAGATAAAATCAAAGAACACAAGAATATAACGGCGAAATCCCAAAATCGGAGAAAAACCACGACCACAAGAGAATAACACTATGTGAAAATTTGTACAACACATAGACTACCCTACAATGCCCTTCGACTCCAAGTACACCCACACTCTCCAAAATAATAATTAAACCCAAACCTCACAACACCTACTACAAAAGTATAAGAAAAGTTAAATACAAGCTTAAAGTGTATTTGACTCGAACAAGAAACATTATAGACTTAGAGCTTATTATATAGTCACTAACACTCATTCCTTAGTTATCTTAGGCAATATGAGACTTTTAATGACAAGTTATTTTCATCAGCCCAACAAATTCCATATATAATGTAAGATACTTCTTTTTTTCGCAAAATCTATACAAGTAGTCACAATCTCACTTCAAACCTCAATTCATTGAATTCAAATAACACGTAAGTTCACAAATACTCAACTTATTCAAACGATACAATATACACAAACATGTTGATCTCATTTTCATATTAATTTCATCGTAACCATACATGATAAAACAAATTGAGTAAAAGGATTAGTTTGACTATCAATTAATCAATAATAAAATAATGTTTTATAAATAGGAATGGTTGTTTAAGTGATATGTTCTCAGTTGAAGATCATCCCTGTTAGATGAGGCAATCCTATAATATCACCAGAACATTAAATTTATATATAACCACTTAATTATTTTGATGATAACAAATATTTTAAGTAATGTGAATTAATATCACATATAATTTATCTAACATGTGTGTTCATGTATTTCGAAAATCCTTAAACAAATTCGTTTTTATCTCGTATTAGATTATCTATAGCACCTCGACCAATTCATTATCAAACAACATCAGATACATCAAGTAATCACTCTTATTATCATCTTGTACTTATTGTATAATATATATATATATATATATATATATATATATATATATATATATATATAACTAGTGTTTTTACCCATACAACGTACGGAATTTTTTATATTTTATTTTTTTAAAATGGTAATGAACAATAAGTGTTATACAATAATTTATATATGAAAATATGATGTCTTAAAAAAATTGTGAAGTTTAAATATGAATTAAGAACATAATAAAAAACATACTGGTGTTGCTTTGAGAAGCATTGTTGTTGTATTTCATTTTGTCTTTGGTTGTCTATTTTTTTATCTGCAACAACAAACACAAAAAAAATTCATTTATAATATATACTTTTATGATCATTAATAAATGATAAAAAAAAATTCAATATTAATTTTTAATTATTTGTGGCATAACAGTTGGTGGTTCTTGTAAAAAATATTATGTGTCTCATTCAATTTTACAAAAGGTAATTTCAAATATTCATTTTATAATTAGTTGTAGCATACAAATTTGATAGGTTTTCAAAAATAATATATACACTTTTATATTTCTTAGTAAATTAAACTTAATTATTAATGTTACATTTAATAAATGTATTGTGTACACTTATTGATATAATTGTTTTTGATAAATATATTATATTATATAATTTATTTTTCTATGTTAGAATAAAGAATTGAAAAAAAAACAATATATATATATATATAATTCTAAATCAATTAAAAAAATAAACGTGTATTTATATACTTTCAAATTTTTATTCATTTAAAATTAACTTAAAATAAATTAGGTTTTAGAATATTAATAATAATTATCATATTGTTATTTTTATGTACTCAAATTAAGAAGTTCTTTTAAGAGAATAGTTATATACACCTTTATATTCCTTAATAAATTATAGAAAATAATTGCTAATATTAATTTTGTAATTATTTATAATATTCTAGCTTGGTACTTATTTTAGAAAGTCTTATTTATAATATTAATTTTGAAATTATTTATGGTATGTGTGTAGTTTTTTCTAAATATTATATTATATATATAGTAAATAAATTATAGAAAATAATTACTAATATTACATTTAATAAATATATTATATACTTAATCAACAAACATGTATACTATAAATAGAGGTAGGTTATGTAAAGTTTGAATCTCACACCACACACAAGATCCAGAGTTTTTCAAAGCTAGAAAAATGTCTCGTTCACTTCTCTTATTGACTTTTCTGAAACTTATCCTTGCGGTCATGTTTATTGTTCTATTTTCATCTGGTATGAATAAAAATAGCTTTCAAAGTTTGAATTTATTTGTACAATAGTTTGAATTTGATTTTAATTTATTCTTTCTAATTATAAGTATTGATAACAATGCAGGTGTTAGCAGCAAGCCTGTTTGTCAAACACGATGCATTGAATTTCTTGATTGTGTTAACAATTGCAAAAATTTAGGTTATACTAGAGGGATATGCAATGATGGTCTATGTTGTTGTTCCAAGTAACCGATGCATTCTTTGTATGGATGCAAATACACAAAGAAATACCAAATAATATTACCTTTATTCTTAAATAATTGTGAGAAGAAATTGAGTTTTCTCTATTTTACTATGTCGTCTTTACTGGTATATTAGAGTAGATTCTAAAATATAAGCGAATAGTTTTTTAAACATCTCCAACAAAGCAATATTTAAAAAAAATATATTAATTCATTCAATTAAATGATCATGTTCTTCAAGAATTAAATGAATGAGAAAACTAGGTGTATTTTCTCGGTGCACTTAAATATAAATATGTTTGAATTCTCTTGAAAATTAAAAAAAAAATCTTAAATTTAATGATGTTTTCTTAATAATTATAATTTGAGAATAATTAAAAAATATATTTGTTTATGCTATAAAAACAAAAATACTAAATAAGGTTAACAATTACTTTTTAATCAATGCAAAAATAATATATTACTTGTGTTCGAATTTGTATCGAGTATGTTGCACAACTTTCCTATATTTTAGTAAAAAATAAATAATAAAGAGTTGGTAATTGAGTAAACCAATTTAATACAACCTTTTTAGGGGTATTAGAAAACAATATAGTAAATTGCATCATCAATTGTGTAAAGACTAATTTGGGTAACATAAAATATTTATGTTAAGCTTCCATTATCACATTTAATGAAAAGAGTTTTTCTACTATGGTGGTAGTGTTCTTTCACACATTTCGTCAACAATAAGATGTTGTATGATCATCCCAAGATCGAAGAGGTGTTTGTTAAGATCGAAGAGGTATTTTTGTCCTAAGGCATTTATGACTTAACACAAATATTCTTTCAATTGCCAGCCACTCTTGACGTTCCTCGTTTCAGTATTATTTTTCCAAACTACTTATGGCTCAACTAAAATTCTTTCGACAAACCCTTCTGGTCTTATACAAAGATAAGGTTTAATACTCAAAAAGATCACAATTTATGGGTAACTCTTTCAAAGAAAACTCATCACAAAATTGGGACAGTGATTACTTGCAATACATAATTAAAAGAAGGTTTATATTTCTAATCACTCAAATAAGGAAAAGAGAGAATAATATCTTTGGAGGAAAACACCTTGGAAGGATGATTTTAAATGATCAAGTGTGTGAGAAAATTTTATTATTTTTTATTTATTTTTAAACATAGTACAAATATGGTAGTTTTTCAAAAATATAAAATATGCTTTTATCTCTATTAATAAATTATAAAAGTAATTATAATTAATAATTTTGTTGTCGGTTGTATTGATATTTTCAAGTATATAGATTTGGTAGTTTATTAAAACAATGTTATATATATATATATATATATATATATATATATATATATATATATATATATATATATATATATATATAATTAATTATATTTATTTTTTTT
>Ga0214544_1006366_pt1 | contig 21834 bp, 17 predicted proteins | sample CNSS3metaG_FD_160074 | JGI IMG/M metagenome (GOLD analysis project Ga0214544, IMG submission 160074) | Root nodule microbial communities from cowpea collected in UCLA plant growth center, Los Angeles, California, USA - CNSS3 | ecosystem: Host-associated > Plants > Roots > Nodule | place: USA...
ACGACCAGCCAGCGCCGCTCGTCCCAAGACGATTGCCGATCGAATTGGCCGGGTGAATTTTACCCACATGAGCGATATCCATACTGCCAGGCCTTGCTCAGCCATGATAGTCATGAGAACGTTTGTTACCGCTATAATTGCATTAATTCGGTCGCGAACGTAACCGCAATTGTTCGAGCAACAACATTAATTGCTCTTCGAGTCCTCGAAGAGTACGTTCCGTTGCTATAAAGTGAACCTCGGCGCCCGCTACGGTTGAAATTGATAACATTCCTGAATTGGAGCCATCGGCGGCCAGACCAGCTCTGACGCTGAAGCCGGCTGCAGCAAAGGGCTTGAACTTCCTTTCCTCCTTCCCCGTTCTCGTAGCGATTTGATGCTGGAGCTGGCCGCATGCGGCCATGAACGAGGTAGCTATTCTGCTGCCAATTTCTGGACCGAATGCGACTGTGGTTGTTTCCCCTTGATCAGCAACCAAACTGACAAACGCTAGTTGATCATCCGCGGTCGTCCCTATTCCATTTACGTCTGTAATCAATATTGCGTCGATTTCGGCCATCTTTCCTCTTCCTAGGAAGCCATGCTGTACTGGAGGTGTGGCGGCTACTATGCCTTGGATGCGAATAGTGCAGCTAGACAGATGGAACCTTTCCAGCGTTTACTGCACGTTACCTTGGGTAGCCTTACGCACAGATAATGGGCTACGCTAAATTGCCAGCCCTCGAGGAGGAGGCAACATCAACCTGTTGAAGGACGACCTACAACCATTCGTAAGACCGATAAAACACCTTCGGGTCGGATGTACTTAGCCGACCTTATCGTTGTTTATATTTGGGCCGAATTGGAGTTGCGCCTGCTACGACAGGAAGACGTCGCTTTTACACACGCCTGACCTCGTCAAGCATATGGCACTCAGCCAACTCGATCCATCAATTCCGATTGAATGGTCATTGCAGTGTACAGCGAAGCGTCCAAAGGCAAATCCCCAAACGCGACCTGACAAAGGAGATAGTTGGCACCCGCCCCTTCCAGCTGATCGAGCAGAGCCCGTCGCACAAAATCCGCCGTTCCGACCACGCAGAGTTCACTTTCGATTGCGGCATCGAAGCTCAGGGGCAGATTCGGTGGAACCGGGACCGCATTGAGGTCGTACAGGTATTTGAAACTTTTAAGCCATCGTTCGAAAGCAGGAGCCGCAAGCGCATAGGCATGGTTTGCAGACTGCCCGACCACAATCATGCGAAGCATTCCGAGAAATGACACTTGGTTGTTCGCGTGACAGTTGTGTCCTTCCGCGGAGCGGAAGGCGTCAGTAATCTTGCGAACGAAGGAGGCAGGACCTACCGACGCGATATTTGCGCCGTTTGCAGCGGCCCAGCGTGCAGACTCGGGTCGGTTGGTAGCGATCCAAGTCGGCGGGTGCGGACATTGATGAGGCCTCAGGGTCAAGGGGACATTGTTTAGCTCAAAGTGGTCGCCGCGGTAGGAAAGAGTGCCGCCTCGCATCGCCTCCATTAGGATTTCGCTGGCTTCGAGATAGCGTCCTGGCACCGCGTCCGCACCAATCCCGAAGTAAGCTAGCTCGATCGGAAGAGAGCCGCGCCCTATGCCCAACTCGACCCTACCGCCGCTCAAATGGTCAAGCATGCAGATCTCCTCAAATGCACGCAGCGGATGACAAAGGCTAAGCAGCATGGTCAGGGGACCAAGACGAAGTTGGCGGGTGCGCTGCGCGACACTCGATAAGAACAGGTTCGGCGATGGGCCTCTTCCATGCGGCGAACAATGGTGCTCCGCTAGATGGTAAGCGTAAAAGCCGAGCCGATCACACGCTTCCGCTAGACTGAGGCGGTCTGCGTATTGTCGTGCAATATCACCACCGTCCTCGTCCAAATGGTCGAATATGCCGAAAGCTAGCTTTGAAGGAAGAGCTTTTCTCATTAAACAATCTCCGACTTTGTTCCGGGAGCCCCGGACCTTGATCTAAGCAAAATAAGACTTGGGGCCTTTCTTGGCCGGACATCGCTACTCACGTTGCGTCTGCCTTTGCCTAGCGCCGGCGGGAGCCAGATCCTTGGAGCTGACGACATCACGGGCACACGTCCTTGCACGCTTGGACTCACCAGTCCTTCAGTGCACCTGGCCGACGAAAACTTCTCGCCTCAGCGGCCTTGCCCAGGTGTTGCAGTTGGATGGAGGCCGCCTCGACGTAGATATGTTCAGGCGACAGGCTATGAACTTAGCTTCCCCACGTGGGTGGTATGACCTGGTCAACGCTGTGGGGAGAGTCAATCTTTCAGTTGTTGGCTTCTTTCCTGTTGCCACTGCCTTTTCCCGAGCGCAAAAAGACTGCTATACGGCCGAACTTCGAGAAGTCTGAGCTCCCAAAATGTCCTCGACCGCTGCAAGGAACGCATCCATTTGCGGTTTTGTCCCGATGCTGACGCGAATGCAGTCTTCCAAACCATCGTCAGGAAGGACCGTCACCAGTATCTTTTTCCGTTTCAAGGAGGTTTGCCACCAAGGGCCGTCTCGTCCTGCTGGCACACGGGCCAGCAAGAAGTTCGCATGGGATGGGGTCACGGAGAATCCAAGTTGCGACAGGGCGAACTTCACGCGCTCCCGCTCATACTTGATATGTCTGTGGTTCTCATCGTAGGCGTCGCGGTGAGCAAGGATACTGACGCCAACCGCCTGGCCAATCACATTCATGTTGAACAGGTTCTGGATATTGCGCAGCCTCCCTATAACCTCAGGATGACCGAAGCCCAAGCCAACGCGAATGCCGGCCGCCGCATAGCTCTTCGAAAATGTTCTTAAGACCAGAAGGTTCGAATAGCGGTTAATGAGACGCAGAGCGCTGTCAGGCGCAAAGTCCACATAGGCTTCATCCAGTACGATCAACCGGTCAGATTGTGCGACGAGGCTTTCAATATCGGCAATCGGGACAAATGTTCCGGTCGGATTGTTCGGATTAGCGAGCAAAATGAACTTGGCCTCCTTTGCGGGGCCGAAAAGCAATTTGTGTATCGGCAACAAGCAAGTTTCGCCCCATTTGATTTCAAGCAATCGAGCACCTTGCAACTGGGCGAGCTTGCGGTTGTATGCAAAACCGGGCGACAGCATCGCGGCACTGTCACCCGGGCCAAGGAATGCTCTGTATATGAGCGAAAGAAGTTCGGACGATCCGTTACCGGCGATCACCTGATCCATGGAAAGGTCAAAGGAAGCAGCAGCTGCTTCCCTCAAGCTGATGTTGTCATACTCTGGATATAGATATTGTCGTTCGAGAGCAGCAAGAGCGCTCTGCATTACGGGTGCCGGCAATGCAAATGGATTCTCATTTGTGTTTAGTTTGACACAGCCGACATCGGGTACCGGACTCGGCGGAATAGAATTTAGCTGCCTGTACACTTCCGAAAGAGACGAAAGCACGTCTTGCAGTTTTGCATCAGACATAGTTTTCTCCCTTTCAGTCGCAGAGGATAGTCGCTTTGTCCGACAGTCAACGCGAGTTGAATTGCCGGCTCCAACTTAATGGAGCTTTTTCTAGTACAGCTATATCTTTTCAGTAAAATCATTTGTATTCATCGCAGATATTGATGCTATGGATATAAAGATTATCGACTAGACTTTCGATTGCTCATGCACGGTCGAAGCCTGCCGTGGCTCTTCTTGGGCGCGCCCAAGGCCGAGCTTCTGGATGGGTCTTATGGCTCAACGCTGACAAAGTGGCTGACAATGCGGTGCGCGCCGTGAATGCTAAATGCCCTGCAGCGCGTTGCGCCTGGCCTCGACGCTCGCCATTGCTTGGCGCGGTCGCTACGCCGCTTTGCGGTCGCTAGTGATGGCAAATTCGCGAGATCACGTCCGGCTCCTTTTGGATCCCGCTGAGCATTTCAACGACGCAAAGAACAGAGTTGTGTTAATGGTGCCCTTGAGGGGGGCGCGTTTCAGGACGGCGTGTGGAGACGCTCGAGCTGGCTTTCCAGCTCCACAGTTGTGAACCTCACCCTGTCGCCGGCTGTGTTCTGTTAATTGCGCTCTCAACGCGTAAGCGCTTATAGATTGGATAGGACGAGACATGCAGCCGTTCCGGCTGTTCGCTAGCCGATAAGGCCATTTCAGAGGTCACGCTGTCGATCTGCCTGCTAAAGCCGCTCTAAGACGTGGCGAAGACAAAATGCGGAGATCTCATCACGAATGTGATAGAGCAAGGGCGATAATTTCTCCTATTGCTCGAGCACTGGAGCCAAGACTGCAACCGACACTGCGAATAGTCCGACGATAAAAAAGCATACACGCATTGTGGTTGCCTCAGCGAGAAGTCCAATTGCAAAAGGCCCCAACGTCATTGCGCCATATGCGAAGATTGCGACGGATGCGATGCCTTTTCCCGCCAGATCAGCCGCTGCCCGACTGAAAGCCAATGGTATGATGGCCGCATAGCCGACCCCCATCAGCACGAAGCCCCCCAAGACTAACGGCAAGGTTTCACCGGCAACGATCAACAAAATGCCAAAGACAGCCGAGAAACTGCTTATGCGTGCAACAGTGGCTGATCCCCATCGCGTGACTAGAGAATCCGCCTTAAGCCTCATCATCACCATGGCCACAGAAAAGCCCATGTACCCCAAGGCGGCGTCCGATTCTTCGGTCCCGACTACATCATGCAAATATACCGCACTCCAGTCGAGAGCTGTACCCTCTCCTAGTCCAGATGCGAGAGCAATGAGCCCCACAAGAAAAAGGCCGCTGTTAGGTAACGCCAATCCCACTGCACCACTTACATGCGTCCGGATGGTTGATTGCCAATCGACCAGAAGGAAGGGTCCGAGCAACCCGCCGATCGTCACGGCCGTAACAAGAAAATGGACGTATACTGGGGTCTGAAAAACTGTGGCAATGTAACCGCCTGCTGCGCCGAGAATAGCCCCCACACTCCACATGGCGTGAAACGACGACATCACTGGTCGCCCCATGTGTTTCTCCACTTCGCTCGCCCAACTGTTCACCGCCACGTCCATCGAGCCATGACACATGCCAAAGAGAAATAGGGCGATCGCCAGCAGCGGTATTGTCGGCGCAAGCCCTAGAGCGGCAATCGAAACCAGGAACGGGATCGCGATCATTCGGGCCACCCGCACTGCACCCAAGCTATCGGACAACCTTCCGGTAATGGGGAACGAAATCAATGCGCCCAACCCTAAAAGCAACAGCAAAACCCCGAAGCTCGCTTTGGCAACGTGAAAGTGACCCATCACGGCGGGAACGCGAGAAGCCCAGGTCCCCAGGAGGATCCCGTTCAACAGAAAGCCTGCAGCGACACCGCGCCAGGGAGTAAGCAACGTACGCATTTCTTCTCCAACATCCGATGGCTCCTGACGTCGGTTAATCAAGTCCGGTCGTATTCCGGCGCTTGCGCAGCGGACCCGGAGAACTCAGGTCAGCATTCGCTCATTCCGCGGCAGGCTACAAATGAAAAGATCTCGATCTCCCATCCTGAGCTCTCAAAATAGGAGATCCGGGTCGGCTTGACTCTTCTTGCGGCTCTGGCCGGTGAAAACGGTGTAGAAACATCGCTCTTCAAATCCGATCATGGTCGGCGGCTAAAGCTGCACGTAAGCTAGCACGAATGAATACAGATAAATTGATTGAGATCATAGACAAGCTAGAGCGCAAAAACGCACGTTCAATGGCTGCTCCGTTTCACTGTGGTGAGTCCCGGAGCGATTTGCCTATCGCACTACCCGGCAATTGCAAAACACCGACCGCCACGAGGGCCAATGAACCGCCGTTGCCGTTGCAAATGCCGACAAAACGGCCGAGCACAAACGCGTGGCTGTGCCGTTCTAAGACCTCCTCAAGCTCGTAATCGATGGTCGCCGCAGCAGCCCGAAGGACGGGCGCGCCGATGATGAGTTGAGCCTCCGGCACGACCGTAACGGTCCGCGCCGCTCAGCCCGCCTAGATTCGGGAGAATTGATTCGCGAGTATCTCCTGGGTGACCCAGGACGATCACACAAAAACGGTGAAGGGCCGTACGAGAGTTTCGGACAGACTAGTGACTAATTTCCTTAGTGCGGTGGTGCCTGTCTGGCTTTCTAGAGCACTCTGTCTCCGCATAGAAGCGGCCCAATCTATTCATCACCGCTCGTATGCGCCCAGAGACTTGACCAGCATTACGATTCGGCGGCGTACATCATAGTCGCCTACGCGAGAAAAGGCCCTAATGAGTTCGATCCCTTCCTTGCTTGCAACGAATTCAACCACTTCGGGTGGGATGTTAATTTGATTTGCAGCGCACCGCTCCTCCGACTGGTTTTTGTCAGGCGTATCCTCAAAGAAGTAGGAAGGCTCCACTTTCAGAGCCTTCGAAATCTGCTGAAGCCGGCCCGCACCGACGCGGTTTATGCCCTTTTCATATTTTTGGACCTGTTGAAACGTCACCCCGATAGCTTCGCCGAGAACCGTTTGCGAGATGTTCTGCCATTCACGCCTCTGGCGGATTCGTTGACCGACATGGGCATCCACAGAGTTTGGCTTACGTCTTGTTTGTTCAGAGTTAATACTCAACACATTCGTCTCCTCAATTCGGCTATCTTAGTTCTTCGGGAGATATGATATGAGCTCCACCTCCCGCACACACACTCCCTTAACACAGCTCAACTGAAAGTCAGAACCTCAATTGAGGCACCTGGGCGTCTTCGGCGGCCACCCTAAGCGCATTCGGATTATGCCTCAACTGGGAAGCCTTAGCGGGTGGTGCCGATGTGCTTCCGTGAGTAACGCGAAAACCGCTGCTGCAGGGTCAAGCAGGTGTCCTTGCCAGCAGGTCACCAGCAGGAGCGGTCGTGCTAGAGGGCATTCGCCTGTTCCCGCCGGGACACACCTCATTCTTTCCTGCCGTTGAGCGGAGGGAGGCTGCGATGCGGGGCCTCCCTTGCTGCTCCTGGAAGCGGATAGAGCTTGGGGTCAAACATCTGGTGACCAATAGGGTTAATCTTGGCTACCCCAACCCCACGGTAGTGCCCCGCCGGGGCTTTGGAGAACGTCGGCCGGACGCTGCCAGCCTAGCTTTCCTTTTGACGGTCATCGTTTCGTTTCCTTGAAGAGCGGTCCAACAGTCATTACAGTGGGGTCGGCGGAGAGCAGCCGTTTCGCGACTGCCCGGACGTCCTCCACGGTGACGGCCTGGATCAGTTGTTTGCGACGCTCGATGTAGTCGATGCCGCGATTTTCGAGTTGGATTTGGACCAAAGTTTGGGCGACCGCACTAGATGAGTTCAGATTGTCGATCGCATAACCGCCGATGAGCTTTTTCTTCGCCGCCCTGAGCTCGTCCTCGCTGACGCCCTCCTCTGACATTCGCCTGACCTCGGCGCGGATGAGGGAGAGCGTCTCTGCGGCCCTATCCGGGCGGGTTCCCGTGCCGATGACGAGCGCCGAAGCATGGTCGTTGTTCTCCAAGGTAGAGTAAATGCCGTAAGCGAGGCCCCGCTTCTCGCGCACCTCATTCCAGAGCCTGGATGTGAACGCGCCGCCGCCGAGGATTTGGTTCATTACATTGGCTGCAAAGAACTGCGGGTCCTTTCGAGGGATTCCCGGGTAAGCTAGGCTCAGTTGGGCCTGAGGTAAGTCATACGGGACGCGAATGGTGCGCCCGAGCTTAGGCACTGTGTCAATAACCGGCGTTAGGGAGGGGCCAGCAGGCAATCCGCCGAATATTCGATCCAGATCACGCTTGAGTGTGCCGGGGTCGATCGCTCCCACCACGGCAATGGTAAGATTGCCGCGCGCGAAAATCCGCTCATAAACCGCCTTCAGATCGGAGGTCGTGACATCGGCGAGTGTTTGCGCGGTGCCCTCCTCCCGGCGCGAATACGGATGATCTCCATAGATCGCCTTCATCCATGCGAACTGTGCGGCCGTCTCCGGATCCTTGGCTTTTGCCAGGATGCCGGAGACGATTTGGGCACGAACGCGGTCCACCGGCTCTTGGTCGAACCGCGGCTGCTCGATTGCCAGTCGGAGAAGTTCGAAAGCCTCATCCTTCCGCTCGGCAAGCACTCGTATATAGCCGTAGACCGCATCGGGCCCCGCCTCAAAGAGCATCTCGGCGCCAACATCGTCCAGCCGCTCCTGAAAGGCATCGCTGTCAAGGTTACCGGCCCCTTCATCGAACAGCCCTGTGATCAGATTCACAATGCCTTCCTTCCCAGACGGATCCTGCGTGCTGCCGCCCCGAAATGCGAAACGAGTGGTAACGATCGGTAGCGAATAGTCCTGCACCAGCCATGCCTTTATCCCGCTCGATGTCTCGACCTCCTCGATGGCCATGCCCGCGAGCGCTGGACACGCGGCAAGGCCCAGCAATAGGCATGTCACGACAAGTGATAGCTTGGCCCCGATCCACAGTCGGTTCAACGTTATCATCGGCTTTTATCTCCTGAGGTAGCGCTTTCGGGGGGCAGCAGATACGCCGCTACTGACCGGTCCGCATTAAGGTATTTTGTGGCAGCCGCCTGCACCTCTGCCGCCCTTACGGCGCGAATCCTAAGCGGCCACGTCTCTACGTCGTGTGCAGTATCGCCGGTCGCAAGCGCCGCCCCATAAATGCCGGCCATTACCGTCTGGCTGTCGCGTGCGAAGATTATCGAGCGCACCAAGCGGTCCTTGGCTTTTTCGAGCTCGACATCCGTGATGCCGGACTCAATGATTTTCCGAACTTCAGCGTCTAACGCATCCTCCACCTCCCCGATCTTCGCCTCGCCGCGCGGCGAGCCAAAAACCGTGAAGCTCGACGGGTCGAGCGACCTTCCGTTGAAATAGGCACCGCCAGAGGAGGCTATTCCCTGTTTGACCACCAGCTCCTGATAGATCCGGCTGCGCGTTCCCCCGCCGAGAATCTCCGATAGGATATCGAGGGCTTCCGCTTCGCCCTGCTCGGTTGTTCCATATGACGTCGTTACCCAGGATTTTTGGAAGCTCGGCACCGTGACGCGCGGGTCGGTGAGCGCGACGATCCGTTTAGTGTTCTGCTCCGGCTCCTGCGGCCTCACCCGCGCCGGCAGATCCGGACCGCGAGGCAGGGCCCCGAAGGTCTCGTCCGCTAGCCGCCGCACCCTGCCGGCGTCCACGTCGCCTGCCACGACCAGAATGGCATTGTTGGGGGTGTAGTAGCGGTCGTAGAACTTTAGTGCGTCTTCGCGATTAAGCTGTTCCATTTCATGCATCCAGCCGATCGTCGGGATGCGGTAAGGGTGGTTCTGATACAAGGTCGCCTGCATCTCCTCCTCAAGTAGCTGCTCCGGATTGTTTTCGACGCGCCAGCGTCGCTCCTCAAGAATGACATCGCGTTCGGGCACGATCACCGCGTCGGTGAGGACGAGATGGCGCATCCGGTCAGCTTCGGATTCCATCATTGTCCCGAGCGCCTCTGGCGTGACCGTCTGATAGTAGGCGGTGTAGTCGGAACCCGTGAAGGCGTTCTCCTCACCGCCGATCTCCGCGATCTTTGCGCTAAACTCGCCGGACGGATGCTTCTTCGTTCCCTTGAACATCAGATGCTCCAGGAAATGAGCAATGCCGGATTTGCCGGGTGGCTCGTCGGCATTGCCGACCTTGTACCAGACCATCTGCGTGACGATCGGCGCCCGGTGATCGGGTATGACGACTACCTCCATGCCGTTGCCCAGCATGAAATTTGCAACCTCGGCTTCGCGAAGCGGGCTCTCGTCGGCCGCCATTCCTGAGGTCATCAGAAATTGCAGTGCGACCATACATAGGACAAATGCACAGATACGCGAACACACTCCACCATGGCTCGTCGACCACTGTGGCAAATGCGCCCGTGCAGTGCTAGCTCGACCATCGCTTGGCGAGTACCACCTCTTCCTTCTTCTCCATATGGAAGGTTCTGCAGTAGGGTGGCCGGGCGCGGGCCCCGACCCCGGCATAAAGAACGGTTCTGACATTTCGACATTCTCCGCATAATTATCGTCGGTGATGACACGTCAGCAGAGCAACATACGTGCCCAAGGAAAAAACGGCTTAAATTCAGGCGTATGGATCGAACCAGCTATGTCAGCATTGCAACAATGTCGTATGTCGGACAATGCCAGTCTGGCGGCTAAACGTGGAGCACCGCGTCCAAAACCGACAGGCGGCGATCTGTTGAGGCTGGCCTTCTGCCGAGTAGGCGAGCTCGCTCGGGTCCCGTCCCGACACAGTTCCCCGCCATCATTGGTGCTATAGGGTGCATACTTCCCGTTCACGCTTGCCCATCGTCTTATTGCTCCTTCCGGGGTCTATGCGGCGCTGCATATTCGTGTCCGCCAAGGCGCTCCCTGCAACATCCAGGGCCGGCGCAGGGGTTCGTCGAAAGAGCCATAAGCCCAAACGCCGCAATGCGCTCTTTGCCGACCATAATCAAGGCGACGGTAGCTGAGTCCGATTTGCGAGCCTACTTGCGCAAGTTCTTCATCGGCATTGCCAACCGCCACCTCGCCAAAGACATGGACGCGCTCATGCCGCGGGTCCATGCACCAACGGATCAGCGTCTTACAATTAGCTTGGACTTCCCGACGTGCTGATGCCCGATGTCGCAACAGCCGTGCGCCTCGGCGGAAACGCCGCATACCATCAATCGGACGATGAGTTTGTTAATTGGTCCCCTTGCCGATGGACTTGATTCAAGTCAAGGCCCCGCACCACGCATTACCTCATTCTTGAGCACGGAAGATTACCTTAGAGAAATCACGGAAAGGGATTGGAGTGTATGATCGCTAGGATCAAGACGTATGCGCCCTCCCAAAACCGGTCATTAGCTCCAGCCACCGCCGATCGGCTGGCCATATTGGCAGGTTCTCACGAGGACCAACTGGCTCTTTGTGATCGACTCGAGGCCATTGCAAACAGCCTTCCGCACGGAGTCGACCGTAGTATATGCGCTCACGCCGGAAAGATGCTTGGCCCGCATTTGCGGAATCTTCACGAGAGAGAAGAAGCTGCTGTTTTCGCGTGGACAGAGAAGAGGCTAGGAGACGATCCATCAGTGTTAACTACTTTAGGTTTGCTCAAATATGAGCATTGCGAAGACGAATGCTTCGCCGACGAATTGGCGGAAATGTTGGGCCGGCTTGGGACGGCAGATGCTACTGTCAATCCGGAGGCAGCGGGCTATATGCTCCGTGGTTTCTTCACCAATTTGCGTCGGCATGTGCGCTTTGAGCAGCAGTGCTTTCGTAATCTAACTGCTGATCGCTCAGGCTGCTGACGAAAGACGTGTCGCCGACCGTCGACCCGCCCCCTGCTAGCCGCCGACGGAGAATAACGAACTGCCCGGCCGCCTGATAGCTAGAGCAAGTCCGCCGAACTCGGGATCAGACAGAATTGGCATGACATTGATTTCCTCGCGTGATCCAGCGTGAATCCTTGCCTTCGAGTCAGGAGGCAATTGACGGCGCTGGCATTCAGAGAGGATCTTCGAATGCCAGTCTTGGCATCGGTCAGCAACGGGATGTCAGCGAGCGCGACGGCAAGGCTGTTTGGGGGCTGTCGTTTCGACTGCGATTGCATGGATCGCGAGCGCGTGGGAGGGGCGAGTTATAACGGCCAAAGAGGGTCGGCGGGAAGATCCCGCTGGATGCAGATGAAGCCTTCATCATCTGCAGCCGTCCTCCGGGGTTCGTTCGTCAGGTCAAGCAACAATCTTGTCGGCCGCAACGTGGGTCTGGCAGTTCTTCGGGCAGACGCGGGCGCAGGCTCCGCAGCCGATGCAGCGGCCGGCGTGGTCGACAACCATGATCGTGCGACTGAGCTCGCCATCGAAGTCGTCGTCCTCGCCATCGCAGATGCCGAGGATCTCACCGGATTCGTCGATGCCGTGCAGATGCATGACCTCGCGCGAGCAGACCTTGAAGCAGCGACCGCAACCAATGCACGTCATGGTATCGATAGCTGTCAGATATTCCGGCGTCCATGTGGAGCCGTCGCGGGTAAAGAAATGACTTGTCATCGTTAGTTCTCCAATCAGGATCTTCTCTCCGCATCCGTCACAGGCAAAAACGTAAAATGTCTTCCAAGATCGGGCGTGACCTCATCCCTCACAACCGGTCATGTCCCCCTGCAATTCCAAACTTTTGGCCGCTTGTCGGGGCGGTCTGCTCGTCAGCGGCCCATTGCAAAAACTTGGCGAGGCATTTTCGAGCCTCGCCCTTTGGAAAGATCGCGGCAGCGGGACCGGTGCGCATTGGGGGAGGGGTGGTCCCGCTGCCTGACGCCGGCTCTCCAGGGGCAATGGGAGCCGGCGGTTCGTCATCGCCTAGATCGGCCGTCAACCGCGCCACTTCGGTGCATGGATGGCGGTGATCGCTTCGTCGACCGGTTCGCACGGGTCTTCGGCGAGCTTCCGAAACGGTTGAAAGACCAACGGATTGACATCGTGTTCGGTCAATACGACCCTGTCCGGTCGTGAGAAGCACCCCGAAGCCCTCTTACACATCATCATAATCCGCAGAGCCGCCAGCCGGTTCGATCGCAAGCCCGGCGGCGGTGTGGAAAGCTTCGAGCTTCCACGGCACGTCCGTTCGAAATTCGCGGATGATCGGGATCGTAGGACGCTGCCGGGCTGTCCCGCAGCTTTGATTCTAGGATGAGGCGGCTGGAATGAGTCTTCAGGTTGCCGTTGACACTACCGACTTTCGGTCCGAGATCAAAAAGGAAAGCAAGCGTATTCTGGGCGGCGGTGCACGTGTCGATGCCTCCCTCGCAGCGGAATGCGATCTGACCTAGACCTACCATGTTGCTTGCCTCATTCGTACCCTGCCGATCCCCGGCTTTCCAGCCTTTAAGTGCAATGCCGGCAAGACTCGTGCCACTCGGGTGCTCGATCTGAAAAGAAACTTGTTATGTTTGCATTTCAGGCATTTAGCCGGGAGGCAAAGAAGGGAACAGTCGACAAAAATGTGTCGCTTTACCGACAAAAGTGTCGAAGCGACTGTTTGAATCACTACACATGGTTCTCATCGGCGGCTGCCGACTAATACCCAAGCTGCACAGATTCCCCCGCTCTTTTTTCTGTTGCGGGATGTCTGAATCTCTCGAAGACGATCGCCGAGGATTTCCCGGCCATGCCTGAACCACGCTCCCACCGGCGAGGGCGCGGAGGGCTTGCGGCTTTATAAGTGGGAGCGCTGCGAATGCCCCTGATCAGGCAAGAAGACTTCGAGCGCCGGCTCTTGATCCGCCGCAGAGCTAGACAAGCGCGCGCCAAGGACGACCGGCCCCGACCACGCGAGCGCGCTCCGGCATGGCTGGCACCGCCACATATGCTTGGTAATGATGGCCGCCGCCTTTCTCCTCCGGGTTCGGAGCAACTGCCCGCGAGGCCTGGGACAGACGGAACAAAAAAGAGTCCGGCGGCGCGCGTCGCTGAAGTTGATGCACGGGCTCACACCCTCCGTTTCGGAAAGTCGCTATTTACTCGCCGGCTATCCGCAAGCCGCCGACGGGCGTAGCCCTAACTAATCCTTGGGTGGTCGCTTTGGCGCCGGCAGCATGCGCAACTGTAGTACTAAGCGGCCGCATTCAATCGAACTCATGCGATGTTCTTGAGGGCTTGGTTTGATGCGGGTTTCGTAGCGCCAAAGCATGCCTTTTGCCGGATCGACCGTCAGGCCCGCGCCACTTCGGGATAGGCTTCGATGGTGGCGGTCGCATCGTCCACCAGCTTTGCACCGGCCTCCGCGAGTTTGCGTAGCGTCGCGAAGCCGAAGCGGTGGACGTCGCGCACTGTTTTCGAAAATACGACCAACCGCCCGGTCGTTAGAAGCACTCGTCCGAAGCCCTCATGGCTGATCATCGTAATCGGCGACGCTACCAAACCGGTCCGCGCTTCGATTGAAAGCGCGACGGCGGTGTAAAAGATGTTGAACCTGAACATAACATCCGCACCGGGATCGCCGATGATCGGGATTTCTCGGCGCTGCTCTTCAGTGATGACGAAGTGGCCCAACAAGTCCGCGTCCGATGCGCGGTCCTGCGAACCATAGGTATCCTGAGCGCGGACCAGCCGCGCGAGGCATTTGACGAATGGGGTGACAAGGGCCGCCTCGTCCTCCTCGACATTAGGCGTGCCCGTACTGACCGACGTTTTTTTCATGATTTAGTCCTCGTTCTCGAATGGTTTCTTCTTTGCGACGCCCGCTTGCGCCAGCACTTTGCGCAACCACGGCGGAGGAGCCGTCTTGAGCATTTTCTGGGTTCGTGAAAGTACGTCTTCAATGGCTTCGGGGTGTCCCACTTTTATCGGATGAATTTTCGCCGAGACGAGCCTGGCTGCGGAAGGGCCGCCGATAGCCCGACAAAAGAGGAGATGACAGCCTCTCAACGCGTTCACCTTCGGGGTGACGCGGTCCTCGCCCTCGGTCCGATGCTTCCCGGACTCGTCGGAGACATCATCGAAGCTCACGGCTTCCACGAAATCCCAGCCGTCGCGCGTAACGTCGTAGACTGCAAAGTGCTTGGCCGATCCGAAATGGGCATTAAGGGCTTTCATGTCCTGCGTCGCGATCGCTGTGCGCAATGCGCCGGAATGCCGCGGGTGGATCTCGTCAGTGACGAGCGAGAGGCGACGAACGGAATTCATCCGGCATTTCTCCGCTTTCGCATTGCATCGATTCTCTCAGGCGACGGCGCGGATTGGTTGGCCTGAATGATGTTGGCTGCCTCGAAGATCAGGTCGCGCGTGCCCCGATAGAGAACTGTGAGTTTGTGCTGGCTGCCGAGGCGGTCGAATACCGGGAAGCCGACGCGCAGCAGAGGGATGCCGAGGCGCTCCGCTGCCTGGCGTCCATGCGAATGGGTAACGAGAAGATCAGCGCCGCCGGCTAGATCTTCGAAATCGCCGAGGTCGCCAATCTGAATCGATTCGGCTGGGACTTTCTCGAGAATTTCCGACGCGCCGGTCGTCGTAACGGCCGAGATGATCTCAGCGCCAAGTCCGGTAAAGAAGGTGGCGAATTGGTACAGCTGGTCCGGCTCGGTGGCGATCGCGATCTTCTTGCCGGCGAAATGGAAGTGTCCGTCGAGCAGCGCGTCCTGTAGCTGTGAGCGGCGACGGTGGATTTTCGCCGGCGCCGGCACGCCGGAAATCTCGGAAAGAAGCGAGACAAACCGGTCGACGTTCCTCAATCCCGTTAGCGACTGGACTAATACGTAAGGTACACCCGTCAACGTCTGCAGTAGCTCAGCCGGGCGCCGCATATGTTCTCCGATGGCGATGCACTGCACCGCCCTATCCAACTCCTGTATATCCTCAATGCTGGTACCTCCATACGTTGTCGGCATCCAGCGATCGGGCACGGTACCGTCGAGGGAGCCGGAGACGTCCGGCACGATTACAGGCTTCAACCCGAAACTTTCCACCATCTCGCGCAACTGCTCGATATCACCTACCGTGAGGTGCCATCCGGGCAGGATCGCAACCTTCTTCCGCTTCCACGACTGCTCGCCAGGCTCTGTAATCCTCTCGATCAGTGTTGCCTTTTTCGAGCGAGGCGCCTGCTGGCCCCGCAGTGTGATCTGTTGGATCATCGCGGCGACGGCCCTCGCCCAGCCCTCCTCCAAGGCGCCATCGAAATCCGGCGTGTTTGCCAGTACGATCTCCGTGCCTGCAAGTTCCTCCGCGCGCGTCATTTTGATGTTGGCGATTTGCCTTGCGAAATCTTCAGAACGGGTTTCCACAAGTGCCGTCGTGCAGATCCCGATTAGCCGCGGATTCGCCCGCTTTTTCAAGTTGAGAATCGCCTCTTCCAGATGGGCTGCCCCGCCCAAGACTGTTGCCAATTCGTCCATCGCCGTCGTCTGCAGCGGGATCGTTTCCTTGAAATGGCGCACGCATAGCACTAGCGCGAAGCTAGTGCAGCCTTGGCTGCCGTGGAACAGCGGTATCGCACCATCCACCCCGAGAAAGGCTAACGCGGCACCCAGCGGTTGGGATGACTTGAGCGGATTGACCGTCGCTGATTTGGTTTGGCGATGGATGTGGACCATTTGCTTTCCTCAACACTCAACGAAGTCACCGGCGTCGTGCCGGCGAGTTTTTGAGGGCGCGACACTCGTAGCGTCGGAGTCCGAGTGCGTGCTCGGCAGTGGTTCCTCCGTAGCAGGACGGCCTTCCCACGGTGCCGGCTCCCTCACCTGCGACCAGACCGGGTTGTGAATCGCAAGGTCGATCTGGCGTACGAGTTCCACCGTGCCGTCATAGCCCGCATAGGGGCGGTGCCGCTCTTGGTTGATATCAACCCAGGGCATCTTGGCCTTCAGCGCAATGAATTGCGTGCGCCCGCCCGACAGCATGATGTCGGCCTTGTGTTCTGAGAGCATGGCGTAGAGCTCTCGGGGCGCCATCGACTCGAACATCTGGAGATCGTCCTTAAGCACCTGCCTGATGCGCTCCTTGTCCTCCACCGTCGATTTCTTGACCGAGGTGCCAACGATCTCCATGCCGATCTCCATCAGCGCATGAACAAGCGACCAGGACTTCACGCCACCCGTATTGATGAGCACCCGCTTGCCTTTAAGCCGCGGGCGGTATTCCTCAATCTTTTTCCACGCAATCGCCTCCTCCTCTGCAATAAGTGTATCGGTGCGGTCGAGAATCTCTTGATCGGCACCCTTCTTTACGAGCAGATCAGCAATCTGTCGGAGTGCTTCCGAGGTGGCGGTGATGCCGTAGAAGGATCCCTCGAAGAAGGGGATATCCCAGCGCTCCTCCATTTTGCGGGCAAGGTTGATCAATGCGGTAGAGCACACCAACATGGCTGCCCGAGAGCGATGAGCGCAGGCAATGTCGAGATAGCGGGCGTCACCGGGAATGCAGGCGCGAACACGGATGCCAAGCCTCTCCAAGAGTGGTCTTACCAACCAGAACTCACCAGACAGGTTGAACTCTCCAAGGATATTGATGTCGAAAGGGCCGGCGTCATCTGGCTCCACCGTGCCGATGACATGGTCGAGCAACGCCTCGCCGGCGAGCTTGTTGCCGAGGTTCTTGGAACCGACGAAGCCCGGCGCATTGATCGGCACCACTGGTAAGCGGAATTTTTCCGCCGCGCGCTTGCAAACGGCCTCGATGTCGTCGCCGATGAGTGCGGTCACGCAAGTCGCATAGACAAAGATCGCCGGCGGCGCATACGCTTCCTTGATCTGGCGGATCGCTTTGAAGAGCTTCCGCTCGCTGTTCCCCATCACTATGTCTTGCTCGGTGAGATCGGTCGTGAAGCTGGTGCGCCACAGCGTCGGACCGGACGACGCCGTACCACGGTTGTCCCAGGAATTGCCTTCGCAGGCGAGCGGTGCGTGGATCAGATGCGCGACGTCAGTGATCGGCTGCAGCACTATCTTGGCGCCATCGAAAGCGCAGCCTCCGGCTGCCGCGCCGGGGGTCAGCGGTTTCGAACAGCCCTTACTGCGCACGTTGGAATCCTTGCTGCGGTTTCTCTCACAGGCAGGCTCATTGAAGGCATCTTGGATTTTGACGCTGAGCGAGGACATGGTGATCTCCGGATTTCATCAGGAGACGGCCGGCGTTTTGCCGACCGCCGCTGTTAGCGGGTTAGGTCATAAGAATAATCGGTGACGCCCGTCTGCATCGTTTCGCGATCGAGCCTGTCGAAGATCTTGTCGAGGATCGTCGTCAGCAGGCGCAGGCCGCCCTGGTAGCCCATGAGCGCAAAGCGGTGGTGATGGTGGCGGTCGAAGATCGGAAACATCAGCCGGATCAGCGGGGTGCCGGTATCGCGCTCGAGATACTTGCCATAGGAATTGCCGATCAGCAGGTCCACCGGCTCGGTGAAGAGCAGCGAGCGCATGGCCCAGAGATCCTTTCCCGCCCAGACCTTTGCCTCCTTGCCGAACGGAGACGAGGCGAACAGGTCCTTCATCTCGGCTTCCCAGGCCGCCGTGCCGTTGGTGGCGAGGCAATGGATCGGCTCGCCACCGGTCTCCATGACGAAGCGGGCCATGGCGTAGACGAAGTCGGGATCGCCGTAGATTGCGTATGTCTTGCCGTGCAGCCAGGATTGGCTGTCCGCCATGGCGTCGACCAGCCGGCCGCGTTCCAGGCGTATCGCCTCGGGGATTTCCCGGCCGGTAATCTCCGACACCTTCATCAGCAACGCGTCGGTGGCCTGGATCCCGAGCGGGTAATGGAAGGAGGCGGTGGCCTGTCCGACCTCGTGGCAATATTCGAGCGTCTTGCGGCTGTTGTAGTGCTGCAGCGACAGCGTCGCCTCGGCATTGAGTGCCGCCCTCAGCTCCTTGATCGTCGTGCCCCCGTCATACATGCGGTATTCGCCATCGGACGGCGTATCGAACTGGTCGGAGGCATCCTGGATGAAGGTGTAGGACACGCCCATGAGGGTCAGCAGGCGCTTGAGCTCGCGATTGTTGCCGACGCAAAAGCCGTCGAAGCCCGGGATGATGTTGATCGTGCCAGCCGCTTTCGTGCGCTCCTTGCCTTTCCAGAAGTGCTCCAGGATGCCCTTGACCATGCTGTCATAGCCGTCGACGTGGCTGCCGACGAAGGCGGGCGTGTGAGCGAATGGCACGTCAAATTCGGGCGGGACTGCGCCTTCGCTCTTCGCGTTCTCAATGAAGCCATGCAGGTCGTCGCCAATGACCTCGGCCATACAGGTGGTGGAGACGGCAATCATCTTCGGATCGTAGAGCGCGTAGGTATTGGCGAGCCCGTCGACCATGTTCTTCAGGCCGCCGAACACGGCCGCATCCTCCGTCATCGAGGACGAAACCGCCGAAGCCGGCTCCTTGAAGTGGCGCGACAAATGCGAGCGATAATAGGCAACGCAGCCCTGACTGCCATGGACGAACGACATCGTCCGCTCGAAGCCGGCGGCTGCGAACACCGCCCCCAACGGTTGACAGGCCTTGGCGGGGTTGACGACGAGCGCCTCGCGGGCGAGGTTTTTTTCGCGATACTCCCAGCCCTTGGTGTAGTCGCCTTGGTCCGCAATGATCCGTTCCGGGTGCGGACATTCGAAATTCAGCTTCTTCTCCGCCAGCATCTGCCTGTATTCCGGCTCGCGGAACAAGGGAGCATGGTCGAGAATCTTCTCAGCCGATTGCGGCATAGTGTTCACCCTTTTTGATCTGGCCTCTGGGGCACAGAGATGGTCGAGACGTTGCAGGTCTTCCCGCGGTCCCGCGGAAGACCGGACGATTATTCGGCTGCAACTGCGGCCGTCGGCACTGTCATTTTCTTCCAAGGCGCGTCGTAGAGATCCCAGACCGGATTGTTGATGGCCAGATCCATGTCGCGGGCGAAGATGGCGAAACCGTCATAGCCGTGATACGGGCCGGAATAGTCCCAGGAGTGCATCTGGCGGAAGGGGATGCCCATCTTCTGCACCGGGTACTTCTCCTTGATGCCGGAGCCGACCAGATCGGGGCGGATCCTCTCGATGAACGTGTCCAGTTCGTAACTGGTCACGTCGTCATAGATCAGCGTGCCCGTCTTCACGTAATGACCGGTGCGCTGATAGTCGTCGTTGTGGGCGAATTCGTAGCCGGTGCCGACGATCTGCATGCCGAGGTCTTCATAGGCGGTGATGACGTGACGGGGGCGCAAACCACCGACATAGAGCATCACTCTCTTGCCCTGGAGGCGCGGCCAGTACTTGTCGATCACAGCATCGACCAGGGGCCGGTACTTGGCGATGACCCTCTCGGCCCTTTCTTCGATCGTCGGGCCGAAATGCCTGGCTATCTTGCGCAGAGAGGCTTCGATCTGGGATGGGCCGAAGAAATTGTATTCCATCCAGGGGATGGCGTATTTTTCCTCCATGTGCCGGCAGATGTAGTTCATCGACCGGTAGCAGTGGATGAGGTTGAGCTTGGCCTTTGGGGCACGCTCCACCTCCGCGAGCGTGGCGTCGCCCGACCAGTTGCCGACCACGCGCAGCCCGATCTCCTCGAGCAGGATGCGCGAGGCCCAGGCGTCGCCGCCGATGTTGTAATCGCCGATCACGTTGACATCGTATGGACCGGTTTCGAACTCGACGTCGGTCTTGTCGAACACCCAGTCGCGGATGGCGTCGTTGGCGATGTGATGGCCGAGCGACTGGGAGACGCCGCGAAAGCCTTCGCAGCGCACCGGCACGATTGTTGTTTCGTATTCCTTGGCCTTCTTGCGCGACACGGCTTCGATGTCGTCGCCAATCAGGCCGATCGGACATTCGGATTGGATGGTGACGCCGTTGTTGAGGGGAAACAGCTCCTCGATCTCGTCGATGACCTGTTCCAGCTTCTTGTCGCCACCGAAGACGATGTCCTTCTCCTGAAAGTCGGAGGTGAACTGCATCGTCACGAAGGTGTCGACACCGGTGGTGCCGACATAGTAGTTGCGGCGCTGCGACCAGGAATACTGACCGCAGCCAACCGGGCCGTGCGAGATGTGGACCATATCCTTGACCGGGCCCCAGACCACGCCTTTCGAGCCAGCATAGGCGCAGCCGCGGATCGTCATCACGCCTGGAATGGACTTGATGTTCGACTTCACGTCGCATTCGGAGAGGCTCTCGCCCTCCTCCCCGACCGCCTCCCGGTCCGATGCGACACTGAGGTGCTTTTGGCGACGCTTGGCCGCCTTGTGTGGGTACTGCGACAGCACTTGCGTGATCAGCTCCTGATGAAGCGCACTGTCATTTTCGTAATCGAGGCTCATTGGGCCTGCCCCCTTTCGCGTGTCCTCCAAGAAGAGGCACCGTTGGTGGAATGTTTCTGGATCAAGGTCCCGGCAGCGTCTGCGGCAGTCACTGGGCAGCGGTTGCCGCCCGCTCCTTGGCCTGAAGTTCGGCAAGCATCTGTTCGTCGGTCTTCATCACTCCGAAATCGAGCAGCATGTCTTCCAGCTCCTCCATGGTGATCGGGGTCGGGACGGTGCCCTGGCCCGAATTGGCATGGATCTTTTCGGCCAGCGCGCGATATTCCGCCGCCTGTTTGGAGTCCGGTGCATACTGGATCACCGTCATCTTCCTGAGCTCGGCGTGCTGGACGATGTTGTCGCGCGGCACGAAGTGGATGAGCCTGGAATTGAGCTTGGCCGCCAGCGCCTCGGCGAGGTCGAGCTCGCGGTCCGTCTGGCGCTCATTGCAAATCAGCCCGCCGAGCCGCACGCCGCCCGAATGGGCATATTTGAGGATCCCCTTGGCGATGTTGTTGGCGGCATAGAGCGCCATCATCTCGCCGGACATGACGATGTAGATCTCCTGGGCCTTGTTTTCGCGGATCGGCATCGCGAAGCCGCCGCACACCACGTCGCCCAGCACGTCGTAGGAGACGTAGTCGACATCGTCATAGGCGCCATTTTCCTCCAGGAAGTTGATCGAGGTGATGACGCCGCGGCCGGCGCAGCCGACGCCCGGTTCGGGGCCGCCGGACTCGACGCATTTGATGCCCTTGTAGCCGACCTTGAGCACGTCCTCGACCTCGAGGTCTTCCACCGATCCCTCCTTCGCCGCCAGATGCAGGACGGTGTCCTGCGCCTTCGCGTTGAGGATCAGCCGGGTGGAGTCGGCCTTGGGGTCGCAGCCGACGATGAGAATCTTCTGCCCGAGGTCGACAAGGGCGGCGAGCGTGTTTTGCGAGGTGGTGGACTTGCCGATGCCGCCCTTGCCGTAAAACGCGATTTGACGCAGACCTGCCATGTTGCTTTCCTTCGTTGTTCGAACCATCGCGGTTGCCCGCAACACGAATGCCGCGGCAGCTTCAAGCCGCCTGCACGAGAAACGGTTCAAAACCCGTGCCAAATCG
>Ga0214544_1006368_pt1 | contig 21830 bp, 14 predicted proteins | sample CNSS3metaG_FD_160074 | JGI IMG/M metagenome (GOLD analysis project Ga0214544, IMG submission 160074) | Root nodule microbial communities from cowpea collected in UCLA plant growth center, Los Angeles, California, USA - CNSS3 | ecosystem: Host-associated > Plants > Roots > Nodule | place: USA...
TATATATATATATATATATATATATATATATATATATATATATATATATATATTTTACACGTTGAGAGAAATCCATCTCTTAAATGATATATGATTAAAAGATATATTGCTTAATTACATTAAAATTTTAAATATATAATATATTTTAAAATTTAAACTTTTAATTTTCTTTTCAATCATTTCCTTCTTCCATTAGTATTTACCATATCTTAATTTGATCATGTTTAATTCTTACCTAATCAAATAATCCTTGAAGAAATAATTTTTAAGAGAATTGATTGATAAAAAATTAAATATTTTTAAAGAATAAGTAAAGAGAAAATTTGCCCTAATATAGAAAAAAACTTGACATCAGTTAATGAGAGCGTGCTTCAAACAATGGAATATACAATGAGCAAGAACAATGGAAGGAGAAGATGAGAGTAATGAATCAAGGTACAAATAATTAATGGAGCAAGTCACGACCTTGATGAACCTGTGACAAAGACCAAAACGAGTCATTATGTATGTCTTCATTGCGAACAAACATTAAACAGACCAAAATAAATGCAAGAAAAAGGAAAATAAACCTCTAAGTAAGAAGAGATGGTTCATGGTGACCAAGAATTAAAATTTGACATCAGTTAAAATTATTTAAATGCAGAAAAGGGAATGTGCTTTAAACAATGGAATATACAATGAGCAATGTCTGAACAATGGAAGGAGAAGGTGAGAGTAATGCACCAAGGCATTAACAATTAATGGAGCAAGTCACGACCTTGATAAACCTGTGACAAATACCAAAACGAGTTATATGTATGTCCTCATTGCGAACAAACATTAAAAAGACCAAAACAAATGCGAGAAAAAGGAAAATAAACCTCCAAGTAAGAAGAGATGGTTCATGGTGACCAAGAATTAAAATGGAGAAGAGACGAGAACTAGAACAAAATCCCCTTATATGTTTTGGTTCTAGTGGAAACGAAGCATATAAGGACATAGTGACAATTTTTCAATTTTAGTGAATGCTTCAGTTCCTCAATTAACCGAAGCATAAGGACCTCTCTGCTTCGGCTCCTAACGAACTAAAGCACAATCACCAGTGCAGGAAAAGGTTTTGGTTGCGGTAATTTTTGTCATTCTGTTGTTGTTCAAGAACCGAGACATATTCAGGCAAAGCAAAAAAGTGTCAATTTTTGGCTTCGGTTCCCAATCGAAGCAATAAACTGCACATTCTACTTCGGTTCAACTAACAATCGAAGCCATACAACCTCTTCTTCCCCTCTAACCCTAGGCAAGTTTATCCACCGTGATGTTGTCACACCTTGACGCATAACAACCTAAGCAACGTTCAACCTTAACACTTCGTCTGCGTCCACCAATAACCAAAAGTCACACCCGAATCACATCACCAACATGAAGACAGAGCACCAGCTACATTACCTGCAACAAAAAGCGTTAACCCATCACTGCAGTATTGGACAAAACTTTGCAGCAACGCCATTGTTAACCATGCCAAAATGCACCTACATCACAACAAAAAAATGTAAAACGCGAAAAAAATAGAGGAGGAATTAACCCCACACGAAGCAGAAGTGGCCAGAATAGTGGCAAGTGACGCGCCGGAACAGGAGCAACACAGTGGTTCTGTAGCGATTTTGGAGAAGAACGAACGAGGAAGAAAAAGAACAGTGGCGTTCACGATTTTTGAAACCTAAATTAAACTTATGACCTTGGTTCAATTTTTAACCGAAGTAAAACCCTTTTTTTTGGCACTGACTCCCCTCTTAATCGAGGCCAAGTATAATTCTGCCAGTGGAAAATTTGAAATAGTTAACAAGTTTTCGGCTTCAATTTAAAATAAACGAAGCATATAAGGACATTTGGCCCTAGTTATTTGTGAACCAAGACAAAAAAGTTGGTGAACTTTTCAAAAGTGCCACCACCTCGTTATATGCTTCAGTTCCACAAAAACTGAAACATATAATGCGAAGTAGAATCTCGAACCTGCTCTAGTGAATAGCTCTCAATTTTTTACAAATTTCCTCTATTTTCATTTTTTTAACCTGAGCACAAACGTTTAGGTCTTGATTTCTAAGAAACCAAAGCACAAAATGTTTTATGCTTCGGTTATATAAGAACTAAGGCCTATAAGTTCATTAAATTTACAAAACTCCTACTTATTTATTAATAATGTTATATGTTAAATGGCCTCAGTTCCCACAAGATTGAGGCATAATGACTTTACCAAAGCATAAGGACCTTCCTACTTGGGCTCCTAACAAACTCAAGCCTACTAGCTCTCAATTTTTTAGAAATTTCCTCTATTTGCAATTTTTTTTTAACTTGAGCGCAAACATTTAGGTCTCAGTTTCTAAGAAACCAAACCATAAAATGTTTTATGCCTCAGTTATATAAGAACTAGGGCCTATAAGTTTGTTAAATTTACAAAACTGCTACTTATTTATTAATTATTTTATATGCTAAATGGTCTCGGTTCCCACAAAATTGTGACATAATGACTCTATATCCTTTGGTTTGCATATAACTAAGGCCTAAAAGTTGGTTAAATTTTCAAAATTTTCATCGAGAGAAGCTTTTAGGCTTCAATTATTTGATAAACTGTTACCGAAAGCCTTGTATCCTTTGGTTTTCCTAATAACCAAAACACAATGCCTAGGTTAATTTTTCGTGAAAGTTTGAAAGGTGTGTCGTTATTCATTTATGCATTTTCTTAGTTTCTCCGTCATTCTCCACTGCAAACCACCACTGAACCACTGTCATGACCTTCGTTCACCATTGAACCATCATCGTTCTCCTTCGTTCCTTCACGAAACCCACTTCGCGAACCCCATAGCCTCCATGAGTCTATAATTATTTTGTTTTATTTGAGATTGTTATTGCATGGAGTTAGCCTTAGTTTCCCGTTTGAGATTAAATGCAAAAATTAGTTATTGTCTCTAAGTTTTTTTTAAGAAATTGTATTTTCTAAAAAATAAATTTAAAAGACATAATATTAATAATTTAAATGTATTCTATCTTGAATTGTTCGTTTGGACAATTTAAGAAGATTAATCACTTTTTAATAGTTTATTAATGGACATATGTTTTAATATACTTACCTTAAAATTCATGAATATTTGTCAAGCGTGTTTTGTATTAATCTTCATATGCATATTTGATTGTAGTTGATAATTGCATTAAATCAAATACTTATATGCAACATTGTCTTTTTATATACTAATTAAAGTTATTGTCTTTTCTGCATAAATTTAAGACTTCTGCACCAATTAGCTTGTGCAAAATATATTATACAAATGTATAATAATATTTAGTATATTTATTTGTTTAAAGATAACATGTTGTAATGATAATCCATTAAGTATTCTAGCTTATTTTGGTTTGATAAGTATAATGTTTTGTTTCTAGGATGATTTTCTAGTATTTTGTGCAGGTTAATATGTAGGAAGAAGCAAAAGCAAGTAATTTTCTTAAAAAGAAACACATATTTTATGTCTCGATTAAGACCAAAACCGATATATAAAGGAGAACATTTGGTCTCGGTTTTAGTAATAACTGAAGCCTAATGCCTTTAAAAATACCATAAAATTTTAAATCAGAAAGGGTATTTGGCTTTGGTTATTACCAAAATTGAGGCCAAATAATCTTTTTGATTTAAAATAAAACTTAATTTTTAAGGGTATTCAGCCTCAGTTCTGATTTAAAATTTTATTCAATTTTTAAAGGTATTTGGCTTCAGTTATTAGGAGAACTAAAGCATAATGTGAAATTTTATTCGGTTCATAACCGATGCCAAAGGACTAGTTTTTTTTACCTCGCCTGTATATGCCTCGATTCAGCAATCTAATCTCAATGTCAAAAATAATTGCAGCTAAAATATTTTCCTACACTAGTGAAGATACTTTGTAGCGAACAACAATAGCAATGGAGAAAGATTATGCATGGAGAGAAGACCAACAATTTCAGTTACAATGGAGAAGGTTCGACAACGGTGCAGTGTTGTGACAAGGAAGTAACTTTTCTAAACATTTAACCCTTCATAGAAGAATAGGTTTCGATTATTTATAGAATCCAAACTTATAGTTATACAAATAATTTTAAAAATGTCACCACATTTTGAATCGATTTTTTTTAATACTTTCTCCACTGGTGTTAACAAAACATAATAGCTATTTTTGACACAAACTAAGAACCAAAAATCAATCCAACACGGTGTTCTCTTAGATTTTCAATGTTCTCTTTTTAATCTAAAAAAAATCAAATAAAAAACAACCAGTTGTAAACTTTTAATTGTAAAATTATTAATCAAAATTTTGTAATTCAACATTTTTAAAACTTCTAGTATATAAAATATTAAATTCATTTAATATATTATTGAAATAAACATTATGTAAAATTTGAATAAATTTTAATTTTTTAAACCGTATAAACAGGTATAGTATTAATATTACTTTCAAACAGTGCCTATTTTTGAAACAGAATAAAAAATGCCTTTTTTTTATATTAGTGAATATTTATAGTAGGGTTAGAAGTCCCTTTTTACACATTTCCAGTAATATCTTCATTGACAAAAATGAAGATCAATATAACATGTTTTTAGTTCCTTGTCATGTTCTTAACTTTATAATAGAATTCAAACGAAAACGATTTCATATCTTAGATCAATAATTGAAGCTTGTTTTTTTCACTTAGATAGATGTGAATTCACTGATAAAATCCAAACTTCACACACAATGAAGATGAAATGAATGAATGAATTAGCCATAAAAGAAAGCATCTTAATTAGGAGTGGCAAAAGTGGCTGCACTGTTTGGAAATAGTCTGCAGAAAATAAGGCATTTCATTAAAGACATGCTGGTTTCCTGAACTACAATTCCACCAAACTCTGCTGTCTTTGCTCAGTCACTTGTTTCTACGTACCTATCCGTTTCTAAAACAATGGAAAACCCAACAAAAGTAACAACCCCACAAGGTTACCTTACCTTACTCAAACGTATGTACATATACGTATGTATATATATATATATATATATCTATATGGTCCAAAGAAGTTGCACGAGTGAAATATATAGTTACAACACGACTGAAAAAAATGCAAGTTCTAAAAACCAAGTAAAAGTTTTGGTGACCAATAAGTAAAATGTTTAAATGGGAAAAGAAGAAACGTGGAGCATAACTAGAAAAAGTTTTGTCAAAGAAGTAAAAGTGGTTTGGTCTTTGGTAAGTGTAGGTTTTTTTGTGGTAGAGTTTTTGTTACTGTGTTTTCATTGTTTTATCTGACTGAAGGAGTAAAAGTGATTGAGAGAGAGAGAGAGAGTGTAACCCAGATGCAGTGTTCAAATTGTACTGTGAGCAGTGTGAAGAGCAGAGGAAAAGTTTTGAAGAGAGTGTGTGACTGGCTATGGTCGGTGTCAGAATTTTGTGCCTTGGCATTGTGAAGAAACAAAACAAGTGATGATGTGCTTTAACTTTAACCCATTCTACTGTTTTTGGTTCTTGGCTTTATTCCCTGGACTAAACTCTCTTTAAGCAAAGAATGCTTGGAATGGAGGGACAACAAAACCACACTACAAAAATTATAACACAATCCCTCTTTCTCTCTCACACTGCCACCACTGCAAAACTCTCTCTCTCTCTCTCTCTCTTTTTACCTATCTGAAAATGGAAACTCCACGTGTCACAATCTGGGGCCATGCTTTACCTAAAGATATGTTCTCACTAGATCTTGTTAAGTAAGAAAAGCATAGTCAAGGTCCAAAGCCATTCCTTCTCAACTGGGGTTTTTCGTTTTCAAGAGAATTCAAAAAATATCCGACACTTTAATCACATCTTTGTTATTTTTTTTTTCACTCCTCTTTATCTTCAATCTATGTATAAAAGAGAAAACACAACAATTGTTACACAACAAAAGCCTATACTCAGTCCAAGCGAACACAGTTGTTAATTATTTGGTAAAAGGGTCAATATAAATTTCTTTTTATCAAGTCCCTTCAATGTTTTCCCATACCAGTTTTGTTTTCTTATGCTTCTAATGTCTCTGTTACCAATTCCATTTGACACATGCCTTTCCAAAAATTTCACCTGATATATTTTTTTAAGCACAAGTCTTTTAGCTTTGAAAGCCTTATTCGTTCAGGCTGAGCTCATGAAATTCAAAAATCTGCAGAAAAGGTAAAATCAAAAGACATGAAAGCATGGCGTAGTTTAGACCACTTTTAACGTTAGGAATGTTCTGTTTTCTTTTTTCTGAAGTGAATAAGTGAGCACAAGGCCATTATCATATCTATATATATATATATTATATGTGGTTTGAAAAGTGATCATAAAGCTCCCCATTCAGCAGTCCTCTCCCAAGGTAGATCTCCATAATCTCAATCCCCAAGTGTTTCTTTCCCTGTTTCCAATGTTTGGTGTTTGATTACTTTGGTTATTAGGTTGTTCTCTTTTGATTTCTTGCTCCAGAATAAATAAAACTATTATTTACCCATGTTAAAAGAAGAGACACAAGTGGGCTATCTTGTGCAAATACTGTTTATCATAAAATCAGTTCATTTCTCTCTCATTTTGGTGCATGATGGGAATTTAAACCTAGAATCTCACCTTGGTTAATTCTTACCCTTGAAAAGTAACGTTACCAAAGCAAGTAAAGTGCTGTGGGGGGTTTGCTTGTGCTCAAGGGAACACTCTACTAATTAACGGCTAAACACTTGAATTAGAAACATGAGATTGGAATCTGATTTGGGGCAAAATGAGAATAAGGTTGAAAAGGGAAGATGAATATGATTAAGGTTATGATGGGTTTGAGCAAAAAATAAAAAAGAAAAGGTTTAGTTAGATGGGGTGGATCCAGCTTTCAGAAAAACTGTTTCTTGATTTATGTCACATGTGGGGAAGGGAAGTGAATGAAATCGAAATAAGGGTAAAGTGAATATTCAGCTTCATTTGATTTAGTGATGATGATGATGATGATGATGGGAATGTGAGGAAAGGGTGAAAATGATGAAAAGAAAGAAAGAAAGAAAAAAAAAATGTGTGCTTGAATTGTTCTTTGAACAAAGAGGAAAACATTAGATAAGCCACTTTATTTTGTTTGTTCCATTGGTTGTCTTTGGAGGAACAAGATTTGAATTGTTCATGTACCAATCTGTTTAAAGAGAAGAAACGGAATTGCTGCAAAGGCTATGTTCAAATGCCGAATATTTTGTTCATGTACTTGTAATTTCCTTTTTTTTATTGGGTACCCTACTCTATGAAACTTAAAGACATTAGCCATTTAATATAGCCATAAATTTGCACGTGTTAACCTCTTCAATGTTTACTCATTGGCTACCAATCCCTTCATAAATTCTACTTCTTACACAAAAAGCTAACTTTTGGTGCAATGTGATTAAGATCATAAGTTTCTTTCATTGGGCCACATCCAAGATTAAGTTTTGCACCCCCTTTATATTGGAGGAAGAAGATACGGTCTAAAATTTGCAGAATCTTATTCGTGTATTAGGACTTTTACATGGATAAGGGCTTTCTGAGAAATTCATCAACATATTTGTAATGTATGGCCTAGCGTCAGCAATCGGACGGCCCAAGTACAATCGGTCGCAGGCCGCCCGCTACATGCAGACCTTTTCTTGAGTTGTTGATGTGACAATCTCTCCGAAGTACTTTAAGGGAGTTCGCGACCGCACGGTCTCCGCATTCATTCCAGTTGAACTTTGTCTCTACATCCATGAAGACAACCGCCAGGACGCACAGTTCTCCGGTTGGTGGACACACCAAAACTAAATTAGTAAGTCAAAAGTAAATTAAAGTAATACAAATCAGTAATCAAGTTTAAAAAATAATTGGGTCATGCCATGATTAAGAAAACCCTAATTAGAGGCTCATACAAAAAACTATAAATAGGAGTCCTAGGTAAGTTGGTGAGGACTTTTACTCACATTTATTACAACATTAATCCCGATCGAACTTAAACTGACTTAAACATCAAAGCCTTTTAGACAGGTACTCCGATTGTTCAACCAACCGAGTGGAAAGGAAAAAATCGAACACGAGAAAGGACGAAACAACAAAGGAGAACATCAGATAAAAGAAGTTAAAAGTGATTTAAGTGTTGGAAATAGGTGTTTGGTCCTGTACCCGAAACAATATTCATGGTTCATTTGAGTGAATCTATTTTTTCATGGATGAATAAAAGGAAGCTAAAGCCGAAGACTGAGGTTTTATTTTTGATGATTTGTAGCAATATTTTTTTTTTCTGCAATGAAGTTTAGATGAATGAACTTTTGGTCTTTGATTATCCATAACTGTGAATTCTTGGTATAAAAAAATAACGGTGTTTTCTCCCTGCACCCCCATGAATACTACCTGCACCACAAGTAAACAACACAAAGAGAGAGACAGAGAGCAAAATGGAAATTATATAGCAAAACGTAGCTTCTTTATTTTCCCTATCGGATTGATTAATCTGGAAAAGTTCTAAATTGCTCAATCCATAGTGTTTTTGGATTGTCCAATCTAAAAAGAGAAGATGAATGTTTATGTAGGATTCTAGAAAGTTTGTTCTATAAAATATCTCATATTTTAGAAAGTTTGTTTTTTAAAACTGTCCAAAAAAACTTGTTTTGGAGGATTTTTTGAAAAGGTAGTCCAAAATTCATAAAATTTTATAGATACAGTTAGTAATTATGGTGGTGCAGAAAGTAAAATCTGAAATGAAGGATGATATAGATCTCATAGCGTGGCCCAAAATCACATGGAAGCTTTCAAGCCAATTATAGGGTCTAGAACTACAAAACTAAGGGAGAGTTAGTGGTCTATTTTTGGAAAAAATAAATAAACATAGACAAAATGTAACAAAATAAAGGAAAAAAAAATATAAGTTGATTTTTTATTTTGTAATTTTTGTTTATGGATGGAGTCAACTATGAATTCTTCTGAATCCACACTGACCCAAACTGATTGTGACAAAATAAGACCAATAATATAACGATTTAGTTCAATTATTTTAAACTTTTTATACAAATCAATTTAATTTAATTCAAATGTTTTTAAATAAACCAATAATTAACAAGATGTAGAGAATAATAAGATTAATATGAGAAAAATTTTCTAGATATTAAACATTATTTTGTTTTTAAATGACTTTTTCAGCATGCATATTCTCTCTCACTAGCAAAGAATGAAGTTCATGCTCAAACTTCTTTCTCAAACTGAACTGTAATTACCTTTGTTGAAATTTTTCTTATCCTGTTTCCAGTTCTACACAATCTGTTTTTATGAAAAAACTTTCGAGGAAACATTTTTAAATTATTATATTTATTAAACATAAACTACATATATATATATATATATATATATATATATATATATATATATATATATATATATATATATATTTTACTTATTTATTTGGGCAAACAGTATTTATATTTATATCTTATAAGTTTGTTCCAATAAGATAAGAAAACACCATAACTGTGTTATTGTCTTCACTTCACTGATTCAAACCAGAATTTAGGTAATGTAATGTAGTGTAATCACTAAGTGCTTTTTGCTACTTTCTTATCCTGTTAGTGCTTGTTCTCTTTGTTTCTTTCTCTTCGCCAACTGTCAAATTTGGATTCGCCCTATTATCCAGAATCTTCTATGGTTCTTCTCCCAACTTTCAGGTTCCGTTCCCCTCTTCCTTTGGTTTCGCCGTTAAACACTTGGAAAATCGTGTTCGGCGCATTCTCGTAGTTTGTGAATCACACTGTTTGCTTACTCTTTACCCTGCTGAGCGTTCAGCAATCTGTTTCGATTCTTTGCTTTTATAGGAATGGTGGCTGAATGGAAGAATACCAAATCTCATATTGTAGGCTTCACTGATTTTTTTTTTTTGTTTAATTTTTGAGATTTCTTTATACGTATTTATGTATGTATGAGCAACCATGAAACCTGTCATCTCTTGTTAGTTTTGGTTATGGTAATGAGGGTGGGATAGTAGATATACACGGATAGATATCCAAGAAAGATGAAGTTTGGCTTATTGGATGTGATGAGGGTGTTTATACTTGGCATTGAGATTGGAAACCACTGTGGATTACCATCCAAGAATTAATTATGAATTATGAGTTTATGATCCTTCTTTAAATATGTAGAAGAATTATGATGCTTCTAGCGTCCATTGCAAACTTCGAGGTGGCCTTGTAAAGCTCTTTTCTATAATTGCCGTTATCCACTGTACTGTCTTATACATTCCCTAATTACTGGTTCTCTCTTACTATTTGTCAACCTAATCAATATGTGTTCTATACTAAGAATTTTGGTGGTGGCACAAAATGGTTTTAAGAGGCTGTTGTTACTGCACAACAGATATATGTTTCAGGCTCTTAAGTCGAAAAGGCAAGTTCTAGTCTGTTGGGTAGTTTAGAAACACACTGCTGATGATTGTAATACAGTTTAATGACATTTTGTTAGGTCACTATAGATAACTGGCTGTGTCAAATATCTAATGATTCTTTCCTCCATCCATTTATGCTGACTCATGTCATGATACATTTTCATTATGATTTGCGAGATGAATGCAGGTTTAGCGCTTCAACAAACTTTTTGTTTTCTGAGATATTTCTTATTTATCAATGTTCTCAGGTCCTAATGATTATAAAAGGATTGTTTAGAAGGTACGAAAGATGGAACCCTGTTCATCCAACTCATGGAGCGTTTTGGGGAATGGGTGTGGGCGTTGGTTGTGGTGTTGGATGGGGTCCTGGGTTTGGCCCTGAAGTGATAGGCTATGTTGGAGCTGGCTGTGGCATTGGATTCAATGTAGGCATCACTTTTGCTGGTGTTGGAGTTGGCCTCCCTGCTCACTTTGTCTGTGTAGCTCCTTATAATGGTAAATCTCTGTCACTAAGTGAAGCCATTGATTGCTATCTTAAAGTGTCACTTATACAAGTTAGGTCAGTTTTTGTATGCATTTTGGGGTCATCAGGAACTGTCTTTCTCAAACAGTGGATACAAAGTTCATGTGCTGTGAGAATTTTGGACTTCCAAGCCTTCATTCTTAAACACATGCAGAGTCTTCATTCTTAAACTCATGCAGATTAGATACAACTTATTTTAATATTGCAGGGGTTAGCTGGATGAGAAATTTACCTTGTATCTCTGACTTGCAAAGAGAAGCCAGTGGAAAATTGTTTGAATTTAGGAAAAGGCATTTATCAATCAAGGGAATTGACTTCTTTGACTCGAAAAAGAACTTGTCTTTGATTACTTCTTCAGCTTGTAGAAGTATGCAAGCATTCCATAACCAGTTGTTCCGCTCTCATAAAGGTATTGTTTTGTTTTGGAAAGTAAACATAATCTCTCCACTTTTACCTAATATTTCTCTTGTATGAATTGTTTTCTCTCATTTTTCACCTTCATATCTAATCAAGTTTGTTGCATTTATTTATTTATTTTTGTTATGCTTATCTTCATTTCATAGTAAAATTTCTTCCTCGTGTTTTCATAGGATTTTGTGCATTCCTCCACCTTTTGCTAGCTAGATTGAGTTGCTGATTTCAATTTCATAAACGAATTTGTGGTTTGACTCTGAATGCTCAAATTCCTGGGCTATCCCTCCAAACATGACATGGTTAACGCATTATTTGGTTTAGGAATATCAGAAATTCCTTTGAATTCTAACTTAGTGTCTTCAAGCAATTAAGCCCATCCTGTAAAATATGAATTCTTTTTGTGTGTTAGAAAGGAGGTCTTTGACCTTGAATGAAGGAGATAGCAGCCAAAAGGTACAGGCAAAGCTTCCTGGCTGTGATTCAATTCTAGGTTGAAGATGCCCCAAAAGAACATTAGCTTAGCTACCTCCCCCAAAAAAATTTCAAACATGTCAGTGGATGGGACAAATTTTAAGTAATTGGTCAATCAAAACACAGGCAGTTTGCCGGTAATGAGAATCTAACAAAACTGGTGAACGGCTCTTAAATTCACGTTGTGTGATTTTATATGGCAATGTTAGGAAACTTTTGTCATCAAAATTGCCTTAAGGATTAGTGTTAGAGGTGATGCCAATCCCCTTATGTATGGGTTGGACTCATATTTCATTGGTGCTGACTCTTTCCAGTGATCTTTACTTGAAAGACCCATCAATGATATCAAATCCAAAGATTCGTGTGGTGATGTATGGGTTGGACTCATATCTCATTGGTGCTGACTCTTCCTAGTAATCTTTACTTGAAAGACCCATCAATGATATCAAATCCAAAGATTCGTGTGGTGACCGACCATCAGCTTAGACGAGTCTGAAAGTCGTCCTGTTGATGGGTCTCTTGAGGGAGGATTACTGGAAAAATCTTCACCAGCGAGACATGAGTCAAACCTACACATAAGGGATTGACATCACCTCTAATAAAAAACCTTAAGACAATAGATATATGGGTCTTCATCCTTATATAGTACTTAACTTTTTTATTTTTATTCAATATGGGACTTAGATTCATACTTGGATTCCCAACCGAGAGAAGGTCGAAACCATAATCATGAGAAGTGCCTCTACTTTGTTTTCTCATGATGTGCGAAGTGTGAAATATAGATTACCAACTTATAGACAGCGAGTAGAGGTTTCCCATCTATGAACTCATGCCTTATGTAAAACTAATTATTATCAACTGTCCTAAACTGATCGCACATCTGGTTCCAATTTTTATTTTTCCTTCTTGGCCAATTCTGATATCATCCCAAAGATTTTTATTCCTCTGGACATGTGAGCTAAGGCTGTGAGAATGACATCTGAAAGTTTGGTTTCTTTAAGATGAATTCATCGTGCTGAAACAGTTTAAGATGGAGAATGAGAAGTGCTTGACGTAGCAGATGATGTCCTCTTAAAGCAATTAGTTTGAGACAAAGTAGTTAATTATGTGCATAAGGCTAGAGTTCTGAACTTGTCATCGGAAGATACTTGCACTACTCTCATTCAATGCGTGATTTCATTACTTGCTGAAGGAAGTGAACATGATGTTTGCAACTCTTATTTTGCAGGAAAAAATTCTTGACTTCTGTGCTTCTCATTTGCATTTTGTTGGCTCGGAACCGAAGATCATGTTTTCACTGTAAATATATGAGATATAACATTTTGTTCTACTCTGTGTCTCGTTCCAAATTCAACTGTATTTTATATTCTTTTAAAATGTCTTCTTCTTCTTTTTTTCACAAAATTGCACCTAACAAAAACATTTTAAGATCTGCTCATGTCACCCAACAAAGAGAAACAAAAACATACAATTTTCTTGTATGTAACACTAGTATTATACCCAGGTGTGACGGGGATTTTTTTTGTTTTTAAAATATAGAAAAAATTATCGTGACATAATTAAAATAAAATTTTAAATTAAAATATTTAAATAGCAGTATAATTATACATGATAAAGTAAAAACTTATACAACATAATTATCTCACCTTCAATTTTAGATAATAAATTATGCACGAGTATAATGACAAACCTAATATAAGAATTCTCTAAAGAAACCTTTCAATATTATCAAAATGAGAATTTAAGTTCCCCATATACAGAGAGTGTGGTGGGAAAGGATTAGACAACAATTTCTGTTCCCTAACCTTATATTCAAATAAAGCATATAATAGATTAACAAGCATATTCTTCTATCCAAACAACTTGGGTTAAGCTAAAACAAAATAATACATTTTTAATCACTTTTTAGGATCACATCTTCACATGTTTAACTGTAGATTCTCCTAATTGTTTAGAAATTTTAGTAAATTTGGGGTTTTACAACCTTTCAGTAACTTAGTTCCTAGAATAAAGTCAAGGAAACAAGATATGATGAAATATTGATTGAAATGACCTAACTACACTCTATGTTAATTCAAAACCTTCTTGACAACACAATTTATGTCAAACTTTAATAAGTTATTACTATTTCTTTGGAAATATTATTTTTCTCATTTATTTTGTATTATTCCTCTATAGACATCTTATCCTCTTTAAAATAAATAATAATTGTAATTCCTATTTTTTTTCCCATTGATATTATTTTTCACATGAGAATCCAAATTTGTATTTTCATCTTCGAGAAATTGTCAAAACATTCTCAATTTGAATAATTTGACATTGAGAGTAGTCTAAAACTATTACTGATAGTTTGAACTAAAGGGTTTAAAATTATGATAATTTATTGTTTTGATTCCTTTGATTTGAATCCTTACTTCTAATAATTAACCGAATATGTTTAATCTTAGTTGTCGTAATTGAATCTATATTGGTTAATACATGACTTACTCCTAAAGATTGACCTTGGTATTGGTATTAGTAGCAATTCACATTTCTTATGCACTAATCACATTATTATTATTTTGCTCAATATTATTTTGAACATGAAGTCATGTTTGGAATTATTCTACCACTACACAATCTTTTTCAAAAACAATACCATATATGTAATATTAATCAAATATGTGCTTAAAATAAATAATACAATCCCACCAGAAATATCAATTGTTTTGAGCTTGTCAATTTATTTTCAATATTTTAACCAAAAACGAATGACTGTAATTTTCGTTTTTAGATAATACTAATAATATTGTGTAACCTTTAACTTCTATAATAGTCTTTCTATGAGATTTGATAAATTGATTTAATAAAATAGAATCAACCCCACTGCTTAATTCATTATTATAAGGTTAAAGCTTATATTCATTACTATCATAATTTCAAATTTGACCATTTTCTGTTCATTTTTTTATTATGATAATAAAAACTTTAGAAATTAGAGAAAATAAGTTTTAATAGAAAAACTATAGTAATTATACAAAATGATAACGATTAATTGGAATAAAATAATAATAATAATAATAATAATAATAATAATAATATCAATAATAAATCATGTATGTAAATTTAAGTAAATGTAAGTACCGAATGGAAATGAAATGTACGAAAATAACTTGAAGAATTGTAAATGGTGTAAAAGTAGATGATTAAATTAGATAAAATGATTCCAAAGAAGTAAATAAACACAAATAAAATTTAGATCTAAATATCATAAAATAAAAGTATTAGAATTAAAAGATTTTAAAGGTCATGCTTATGTAAAACAATGAAAGATAAACAATATAATTCAAAGAACGAGTAAAGAATTAAAATAATTAACATGATAACATACGTATTAAGTAATTTTTCATTCGTCATGATGATACACAGTACAAAAATATACACTACATCAAAATCAACTGGAGACTAAAATAATTAGTTATCATATTATCTACGTTAGATATAAATCCCTTTTATTTCCTTTTCTCTTCGGTCCACTGACTACACACAGAAGCTATGCTCTCCTAAATGCTCACTCTCTGCATCTACCTTCAGAATTTTCCAACCCTCTCCAACCAATTTACTGTAAATTCTCATTCTGATCCACCCTCTCTTCTTGTTGCAGCCAGCAACACTGAATCTGGAACTGAATTTCTCACTCAAGTTGTTCTCCCCTTCCATTCTTGTAAGTTCACTTCAAGTCTTTCTCTTTTCTCCGCAAATTCGAACGATGGATCATCTCCTTCTTTAAAGTCCTAAATGAAGTCCTATTCTCACTCTAAATTTATACTTTCCAGCTTCCTAGGTTGTGTGATTGAGGGATTCCTTGGTTGAAAACGCTTTGCTTCTTGGGGATTTCATAAGGTAAGGGAAGCTAGCCAATTTTCTCAAATTTTTGCATAGAAGACTTTATAATGGTTTGAAAGTTCATGATTTAGGGCTGAATGAATGTTTGATCGGTATGATTGAATGTATGAGTGATTTGTGCAAGAATTTGGTGCTGCTGCATGTTGAAACAGATTGGGACCCTGGTATTTTCGCCTAGGCGAGTAGCTCTCGCCTGAGTGAAAACGTTAGGAATTTACCCCCTAGAACTACGCGAGGTCTCGTCTGAGCGAGAGAGACGCTCTCGTCTAGGCGAAACAGTCTAGCCTGAGCGAGAACTCGCCCAGTTTTAGAGTTGCCCATTGTTTGAGTCTCGTTCAGGCGAGAGTGACCCGCCTAAGCGAGGATGACCCTCCCGCCCAAGCGAAATCCTCTAGCTTGAGAGCGAGTCCTTCTGCAAAATTTTGGTTTTTCCTCTGTTTTAGATTATTGAAAGTTACCATGAATAAAATATTGTGATGTCTGATGTACTATGCTTGAATTCCTGTGATTAGTAGAATCTATAGTAGAATTGAATGAAAACAGATTTTCGGAAGGTGTGGTAGCACTAGAATTCAAGGGAAATTCTAGAGGGTAAGTTATTGTGTAAGAACATGAGGACTCCTAAATTGGTTGGTATCCTGAAACTCCAATAATCATTCACGCTCAGATAGAGCATAATGGATTATGTCGTGAGGAGTAGCAGGAGGTCCTAGTCTTTAGACTTGATCAAGTCTTAGACGCAAAGGGGACTTACCCTGTGAGCGGTCGGGTGATAACCCCATGTGTCCATACTCTGCAAAGTTTGGGAACCGTTACAGGTGCAAGCCACCAAGAGCTCCAATGTCCCTTACATCATCCGGATATTGAGTCTAGAGTTGTGGGTATTATACTGTATCATGAGAGCCTAATTAGTTATGATGGATGTGATGAGTTCTGATTTATGCTTATTATCAAAATGCATGATTTCTCTCAATTAAGTTAGCTTACCCTTTCTTGCATATGTTTGTTTCCTCTGTATTTTTCCTTTTCTTTTGCTATGATCGCCTTTTGGTGTGAGCAGACACCAGTGCAGGCGAAGATACTCCTCTCCGTGATAGGAGTTGATCTGTGGTTGCAGTCATATAGTAGTAGTTGCTACCTTTTGTTCTGTTGAATTTTGGCGTTTTGTAAAACCCTTTTTACTAGTATTAGTTGTAATATAACTAGTTAGGTATAGTTAAATTCCTTTGGATGACTGTATTGGTATTATACTCATAGTTAAACCTCCTCTCTTACTATCTGCTTTGGGTTATCATGATATGATATTTTTTTTAGTAGTAAAAGGCTATTAAATGGGATGTTACATTTTGGTATTAGAGTCAAGTTCCTTTAGAATCTGTGGGTGTGAGCCTGCTTAGTTTCTGTTGCGTGTTCTCCATAATGCCCTTAGTATGGTTGTAATATCTGCTAGTCAAACTGAGGATTCTCTCTTTATGTGGTCAGAGCCATGGCACCTAGACCCCCTCCTCCTCCTGTTCCAAACCCAGATAATCCTCATCTGGTGGGAGCAATCGAAGCGATGATTGTAGCCATGCAGCAACAGAGTGCTACCATGGTGAATCAACATAACCTAGCCTTGCAACAGATGGAGTCTACTAGGCTAGCAGTAGAGACAACTCAACAGAGGCATTTAGAAGCCTTACGCCAGATAGGAGAAAATCGTTCAGTAACCGGTTCTTCCCAAGCTCCACCACCCCGAGTGCAAGAGTGGAGTTTGGAAGATTTTCTACAGCATCACCCATCCCGTTTTGATGGCAAGACTAGCCCGGATGGAGCAGATCAGTGGATGCGGGATATGGAACGGATCTATGATGCGAAGAGATGCCCTGCGGAGAACAGACTGGCCTACACAGAGTATCTTCTTGCTAGGGAGGTCGTGCACTAGTGGTCCAGCATGAAGATGATGTTGGAAGACAGCAGGGAAACGGTTACTTGGGATCTATTCAAGAAGAAGTTTTATGCTGAATATTTCCCCGATAGTGTGAGATATGCAAAAGAGGTTGAGTTCTTGTAGCTGATGCAAGGAAGCATGTCGGTCTCGGAATATGCGGAGAAGTTCACACACTTAGGAAGATTTCATACCCTGAGGGGCGATCTTAAACTTATGGTGGCCCCACTTTCTATCACGGAGTTCCCTGCTTTGGTAGAGAAAGCCAGAGTCATGGAGAAGTTAAAGGCTGAAGTTGAGGCTCAGCAGCGGCCTCAACAGAAGGTGGGAGGACCATTTGGGTCCACGAGCATACAGAATGATAGGAGGAAACCATCCTCAGGGGTCCAGGAGATTCTCACCCCAGTCTCATCAGCATCAGTCTCACAGGCCATAGTGTCATCATTGTGGAGGGCCCCACATGAGGAGTTCTTGCCCTCAGCTTGGGGGCAGATAGACATGTCACAAGTGCGGCCAGGAGGGCCACTTCTTCAAAGACTGCCCCAATGGTAGGGGTGTAGCGCTGAGGCCTCCGACATAGTCTCAGCCACAACAAACCAAGGGAAGTGCAAGACCTCAGGCAGTTGGTAGAGTGTACGCTATGACGGGTGCAGAAGCGACTGGAGTAGGTAACCTCATCATCGGGTCTTGTGTGATTGCTAGTAGGAATTTTCATGTCGTATATGATTCTGGAGCGACACACTCCTTTGTGTCAGAATCGGTAGTGGTAGAGTTGAGTCTTATGGTGAGGGAACTACAGTATGATCTGGTGGTGTCCATGCCTGCTTCTGGGATGATCAGAACCTCGATAGTGTGTGCTAGGTGTTTGATCGAGGTGGAAGGACGCAAGTACAGGGTAAACCTTATCTGTTTACCCCTGGAAGGGTTGGATGTAATCTTGGGAATGGATTGGCTATCTGCCAATCGTATTCTCATTGATTGTAATGAGAAAGTGGTGTCATTCCCTAGCTTGGGAGATGAGGATCAGTTGGTGTCCTCACAGCAGGTGGATAAGGCGATCAAGGAAGGGTCTCATTGTTTCTTGATTCTGACTCATCTGTCTATTGAGAAGGGAGACGAAACTTTTGAGATACCTGTAGTAAAAGACTTCTCTAATGTGTTTCCAGAGGATGTGTCTGGATTACCCCCTTCTAGGGAGATAGAGTTCTCCATTGATATGGTTCCGGGAGCAGGACCAGTATCAATAGCACCTTACAGAATGGCTCCTGCTGAATTGGTGGAATTGAAGAAACAGATCGAAGAACTTCTAGAGAAACAATTCATCAGACCAAGTGTGTCACCTTGGGGAGCGCTAGTGTTGTTGGTCAAGAAGAAAGACGGTAGTTCCAGACTCTCCATAGACTACAGGCAACTAAACAAGTTAACCATTAAGAACAAATATCCATTGCCAAGGATAGACGACTTAATGGATTAGTTGCACAGAACTGTGGTGTTTTCTAAGATAGATATGAGATCAGGATACCATCAGATTCGAGTCAAGTCTGATGATGTGCAAAAGACCGCTTTCAGGTCCAGATATGGGCATTACGAGTATCTAGTGATGCCTTTTGGTGTGACTAACGCCCCTGCCTCATTCATGGACTATATGAACAGAATCTTCAGACCGTTTCTAGACAAATTTGTTGTGGTTTTCATCGATGGCATCTTAATCTACTCCCGCACTCATGAAGAGCACACAGAGCACCTAAGGACAGTTTTGAGCATCCTGCGAGAAAAGCAACTGTATGCGAAACTATTGAAGTGCGAGTTTTGGATGACCACAGTCCAATTCTTGGGACACATGATTTCAGCTCAGGGCATATCTGTGGATCCATCCAAAGTGGAAGCTGTGTTGAAATGGGAGCGACCTAAGTCAGCAACTGAGATTCAGAGCTTTGTGGGGTTGGCAGGCTACTACAGGAGATTTATTGAGGGGTTCTCCAAGATTGTAGCACCCTTGACTCAATTGACTCGCAAGGATCAGCCTTTTGCTTGGACCGACTGTTATGAAGAGAGCTTTCAAGAGCTAAAGCAGAAGCTGACTAGTGCCCTCGTGCTAGTAATCCCTGATACCGACAAACCCTTTGAGGTTTATTATGATGCCTCCCACCAGGGTTTGGTATGTGTCCTGATGCAAGATAGGAGAGTGGTTGCATATGCTTCGAGGCAGTTGAAGAATCATGAGAGGAACTATCCCACGCACGACTTGGAGCTTGCAGCAGTAGTGTTTGCTCTAAAAATCTGAAGGCATTATTTATATGGTGCACAGTTCCAGGTTTTTAGTGACCATAAAAGCTTGAAATACTTGTTTGATCAGAAAGAATTAAATATGAGGCAGAGGCGGTGGATGGAGTTCTTAAAAGACTTTGATTTCGAGTTATTGTACCATCCAGGGAAGGCAAATGTTGTAGCAGACGCCTTGAGCAGGAAAACAGTTCATGCATCTTACATGATGGTCAAGGAGTTAGACTTGGTGGAACAGTTCAGGGATTTGCGGTTACAGGTGGTGTTGGGAGAGGGTGTCATTAGATGTAGCCACCTAGTGGTGTCTAATGATTTCCTTGGTTTGATAAAGGAAAGACAATTGTCGGATCCCAAGTTGCAGAAAACGGTGGAATTGCTTGGCACCGAGAAAGCCAAGGATTTCGTAATAAGTGGTGATGGAGTATTGAGATTCAGGGGCAGAGTTTGCATACCTGAAGACACAGAAGTGAAAAGTATGATTCTCGAAGAAGGGCACAAAAGTCGTTTTAGCATGCATCCTGACATGACTAAAATGTATCAGGATCTGAGGGAATCTTTCTGGTGGTCGAGCATGAAACAAGACGTTGCGCGATTTGTATCATCATGCTTGACCTGTCAAAAGGCCAAAGCAGAGCATCAAAGAGCTGGTGGGATGTTGCAACAATTGGAGATACCAGAATGGAAGTGGGATAGCATTGTTATGGATCTTGTTACCCACTTGCCACGGACTGTGAGAAACCATGATGCTATCTGGGTTATAGTGGATCGCTTAACCAAGAGCGCCCACTTCCTAGTAGTAAATTTGAGGATGTCCATGTTAAAGCTAGCTCAGTTGTATATCAGTGAGATCGTGAGGTTGCATGGAATGTCGTCGAGTATAGTCTCAGATAGGGACCCACGATTCACATCTCGTTTCTGGCAGACTTTGCAGAGCGCCTTAGGCAGCAAGTTGGCTATGAGCTCAGCTTATCACCCCCAGACAGATGGGCAATCCGAGAGGACAATCCTGTCTCTAGAAGATCTCCTGCAGACGTGCATACTTGATCATTTGGGTGCTTGGGATGAGATCCTGCCTCTGGTAGAGTTTACCTACAATAACAGTTTCCATGCAAGTATTGGCATGGCACCGTACGAAGCTCTCTATGGCAGAAGGTGCAAGACTCCTTTGTGCTGGTACCAAGATGGAGAGTCAGTGGTAGTGGGACCCGAGTTGCTGAGGCAGACCACTGAAAAGGTCAAGCTAATACAGGAAAGGATGAAGGTGTAACATCCCGTCAAGATATTACGGATTTATAAATAATTAAATGGAATAAATAAAACAGCGCGATTAATACTACCTCATTTTCCCAAAACGCAGGAAAATTTAAAACTTTATTAAATGAGCAGATAAATTTTAGAACGTCCATTACATAATTAAAACCACAATGTTATTAAGTCACTCATCCGGGTTTACAAATGTTTCCAAAACAAAGTAATACAAGTAAAAGTTCCCCAAGTCAATCCCCTCTCTGCGACTAGGCTGCACCAGAGCCACCTGCATCACCAACATCTGCTCCCGTGTACCGCGTACACGATCATCGCCACGCACACGCAGATAGGGTGAGCTTAGCAGAAAAATCACATATATATACAAAGCTATGAACATATATATATATATATATATATATATATAAATCAGTATACATACACATAACAGCACTTAACTTAACTTTCCATATTGCCCTATATTTTTATTTCCATAATCCGATTCCCAATACGTTTATTCGTGTTCTACCTCGTCTGATGATTTCTTCAAGGTGACTTGCTGCCATACCTATCGGCCACAACCGATAGTGCACGTGCGGGAAAACATGCTACGGATCATACACCGCAACGCCAGGTAGAGTTCCCATATACGAACAAAGCCCGTATCGTCCCAAGACTACCAAACTCGTCAGCCAACAACT
>Ga0214544_1006369_pt1 | contig 21824 bp, 11 predicted proteins | sample CNSS3metaG_FD_160074 | JGI IMG/M metagenome (GOLD analysis project Ga0214544, IMG submission 160074) | Root nodule microbial communities from cowpea collected in UCLA plant growth center, Los Angeles, California, USA - CNSS3 | ecosystem: Host-associated > Plants > Roots > Nodule | place: USA...
AAAATTGAAAACAAATTAAAAAAAAAACAATGAGCGGACACATGGCATATACAGTTTTTTGTCCGTTAATTATTTAAGTGATATTAACAAAAAAAATATTAAATTGAACAAAATTGACGAAAATTATGATCGAAAAAGAAAAAAAAAAAAAAAAAAAAATATTTATTTATATATATATATATATATATATATATATATATATATATATAAAGATTGAATTGAACAAATTAGTATTTAAACCTTAATCTTATTATATATTTTTTAAATAATTTGCATTAATTAATAATTAATGATTATTTTTTTAAATAATTTGCATTAATTAATAATTAATGATTATTTTTTATTACTTTAAAATTTGTAATGTAAAAACTAAAATCTAGGTTTTCTTCTAATTATACATGAAAACGCTATAAAATTTTTATTTTACATATAATAAGGGTGTTAGATGTCAACAGGACGGGTAGGGTACGGTAGTAGCTCCCCCGTATCCTGCCTACTAGATAAATATCTACTCTATACCTATACGGATATTCGTTATACGGGTACCCGCCTATTTTTTTCATATCCACGGGTACCCGTGGGTATTTACAAAATTATTTAAAAAACAAATATTTAATCATAAATTCAAATAAATAAAATTAAATACATAAAAATAAAGTTCAAATAAACTCAAGTTCATACAAGTCCAAATAATTATAAAAGTAAATATAAAATGACGTTCAACACAATGGAAATTCTTTAACTAGTGCTTTGATCAACAAGCTCACTCTCTCCGATTGATTCCTGAAAAATAAACAAATAATAAACCTCAACTGTCACGTGTCAAGTATTCTTATCTTGATTCCATCTTTTGACAACAAGCATACCATAAACGTCACTGTCTATATAGGGTTTGATGTATATGCCCAATTTCAAAGAAAGGAGAGAGAAGAATGTCAAGGGGTGTACCTGGAAGAAGACAACGTACCAATACTTGAAGTTGAAAGAATGAAGACACAAGACAAGACAAGAAGTGCAACTTAGAAAAAATTAGGTCAAAATGCTTTTTACAAATATATATATATATATATATATATATATATATATATATATATATGAGGATATTTTTGTGAATTAAAGTTTAACAGGTACGGGTATCCACGGGTACAGATACTATGATACCCGTACTCATCCCGTTAACATGCGGGTATCCATTTTTAATATTTTTTCCTACCTGTTGCAGGTTTTATCCGCGGATATCTGCGGGTACAAATTTTTTTGACATCCCTAGGTGTCACAATAGCCTACAATCAAACCATATACCTATATACTCTTTATCTTTTATTTAAGGAAAGTTATCCCATTATCTACTAGGTATTTATAAAAAAAATACTCGCAAAGTTTTTTAATCTGAATATTTTTGGGTTAAATATGTTTTTGGTCCCTTAACTTTTAGTGAATTTTGGAATTAGTCCATTTCAAAACTTTGGATCAATTTAGTCATTCATCTTTTAAAATACGTGGATTTAGTCTTTTTAATCAAATTTTGTTAGGTTTATTTAATGTTTCGTACGCATTTTAAGATTGTATTTGAGTTGTTTATAATGTTTAACACATTTTTGCTTTAATGTTAAGTTAAATACTATTATGAGATGCATTTGAAATTTCAAATAAACTTAACAAAATTGGATTAAAAGGATTAAATCCATGTATTTTGAAAGATAAAGAACTAAATTGGTCCAAAATTTCAAAATGAAATAATTCGAAAATTTACTGAAAGTTAAGGGATCAAAACATATTTAACCCAATATTTTTTTAGTTTTACTTAAAATTATAGAAACATAATTTAAATATATAAATCTAGATAAAACATCATTTTTAAGATAAAATTAAAAAAAAATGTATAAAACATTAATGTATGATAAATTTAGTTTTTTCTTTATATAGAAAAAGGTTAAACAAGTAAAGTGTAACTTTTAAAACAGGAATTGTTTTAAAAACAATTTTAACTTCATATAAATAAAATATATAAATTTACAAAATCATATTTTAAGTAAATTTTCAATATTTAATATGTTATTACTAATATCTTTATTTTAATCAATTGTAATATCCCATATAATAGTGAAAAACTAGTAAATAAAAGACATTTCATCGTTAATAAACAATAATAGATAATTCAGATTATATATATATATATATATATATATATATATATATATATATAAATATTAGAACAATTATAAAAAAAATTATATTAATATATTATATATAAAGGAAATTACTAATCTATAAATGTTTTCTCAAAACTATGCGTGTCAATATAAGACATGTTATCCTAAGAGATAAAACTTCAGGCACCTCAACCAAAGATGCATCCACTCTTGTATCATCCTCTGCTCACACTACAAAGGTGATCATTGCAAAAGGAAGAAGACAAACACATCAACCAACAAACACACATGGTAAGCTGGCCAAAAAAGAGATATAGATAACCACATTATACCATGTTGTTTAATTTACACATTAGATATATTTATAGTCATCATATAAGATCATACCTACAATTAGAATCTTCTAGACTCAATTTATCTTGATACATGCATTTTACTCAAACTAGTGAAGTCATGCACTTGTGGTGAAAATATACTATTGTATCGAGCTACCACACACGAGTTTAGTCCTTGACACAGTCATAAGAACCCAGGAACCATTCTTATGATATGACCTCTTGCCACTCCACCACCTAACCATCCTCCTCTATATGAGTATGAATATTTAGTAGAGTTCAAGATATCCTCATAAAATGGAACAGTCCTTACCTCAATGCACACTCTAGTGAATCATACATTCAACGAGATTTCCTTCTTTGAAATGCCCTACAATTCATCCATTCATACCATTTATACACTTTATGAACCAAACACATAATTAATATAACCTAAAATATAATATAATCATGACAAATAACCTACAAGATGCACAAAACAGAAATGACGCCCAATAGCACAAAGTCTCACCCAGTGTTGGCTTCCTAGGGGCTTGGCGCCCAACACTAAGGCCCTAGAACCCCTCCAGATGAAATTTTAATGTTAGCGCCTAGTGGCACAAGGTGGCACCCATCGACAAAGTTAGTGAGTTACTTGAATTTCGTCTTACCCATCGGAGCACTGTCTCACCCAACGAAAACCAAGTCAAAGGCCTACTATCAAAGTGGTGCTCAGAGGCACCATCTTGCACTCAACGTCTTGGAGTGAAAATGCTCCAAGCTTGAAATATAGGCTAGCTTCCCTTACTTGATAAAACTACTCAAAAAGCTCTAAGACACCAAAACTCCTTCAACACCGCATGATGCTCTATCTGCATATAGAACAAATGATCAGATCATAACGTTATGATCATTGATCAATAGAGAATCATATAGAAGACTCTAAGGATACATGCAAGTGGAAGAAATCTCACATGCAAGAGAACAAAAAATTAGCTTAAGGAAAAGACATAAAAGTCTACTTACTCAAACATAGAAAACAACTGATTGGAATTGAAGTGTTCGTTGAAAGGAACACTCCAACAATCTCAAATCTTCAAATAGACAAGCATAGAATAGGAAAGAAAAGAGATAAGGCAAACAACTATAGAAAAATGCTTTTTTAGAGGGATTGCGTGTTTTAAAGTAATGAAACTCGTTTATAAAGTTTATATTTATACTTAAGCGTTTGAATATTAAAATATTTATGTCTGCCTATTTTAAAGACACTATCAATTATAAAATACCATTTTATAGGTCCTTACATTCTCTCAAATAACAAAAATATTTGACCTTGAAAATTTCACTTGCTAGAGAATAGATGGGGGTATGACTTCCTCATATCCTCCTTTAACTCCAAAGTAGAATCACCTATTCTCCTATCCCAAACCTCTTTCACAAAATAGATGGATTTTCCTCTAAGCTACTTTGTCTAGCGATCCTTTTTACCAACAGGTTGAACCTCCACTAAAAGATCTTCTCTTATATGAACATGTTCCGCTTCTAGCACATGAGAAGGATCAAGCATATACTTCCTTAGCTGAGAGACATGAAACACAAGATGAAGGTTTGCCTACTGAGGAAACATTACAATCTCACAAGCCACTAGTCCAATCTCACGATCTGATATGGGCCAATAAACTTAGGTGAAAGCTTTATTGAACGATAGACCTTCCCACTTCAGTGGTTGAAGTCACCCGCAAGAAAACCTGATCCCCAACTATAAACTCCAAAGGTCTTCTTCTCTTATTAACATAAGACTTATATCGACTTTACGAGGCTTTCATCCTTTTGTATCTTCTTCACCTTTTTTGTGGTTTGTTGTAACAGTTTAGGACCTACCAACACAACTTCTCCATCTTGGTATTAGCACAAAGGGTTTTGCATCTCCTACCATAAGAGCCTCATATTGTGTTATACCAATAATCACCTGATAGCTATTGTTATAGGTGAACTCCACCAAATGCAACATCTTGTCCCATCCACCCAGATGATCCAACACATAAGTCCTAATAGATCTTCTAATGACTAAATCGTCCTTTATAATCGACCCTCTAAGGATGATAAGTGGAGCTCATCCTTAACTTGTTGCCCAAGCCATGTTGCAGCGACTATCAAAATGTATAATAAATCGTTAATTTCTATCCGACACAATGCTAGAAGGCATTATGTGCAAACTCACTATCGCTTTGATATACAACTATGCTAACTTAGACATAGACATCCTCATATTAACTGCTAGAAAATGAGCACTCTTTGTTAACATGTCAACTATCACCTAGATAACATCATGACCCCTCGTAGACTACACCAAATGGGTAACAAAATCCATAGAGATGTTATCCCATTTCCACTATGGCATCTCCAAATGTTGTAACATCTCGCTTGGTCTCTATTGCTCCACCTTTGCTTTTTGATAGGTTAAACATGCGGTCACAACAAAGCTACACGACGCTTCATAGTTGACCACCAGAAAGATTCCTTAAGGTCATGCTAGGATGCATGCTTAAACGAATCTTTTGCCCTTCCTCTAGAATCAACCTTTTCAACTTTTCACTATTTGGCACATACACTCTACCTTTGAACCTTAACACACCATCCGATCCCATCATAAACTCTTTAGCATGTTCTATTCCAAGCAACCCAACTGTCTTTCATAGATTAGGATCTTCCAATTGTTTTTCTCTTATTAGGCTAAACAAATCACTAGATATAGTCAAATTGCTACATTTAATGAAATTTACTTTCAACTCCACCTATATCCTCATGTCCCTAAACTTTTTCACTAGCTCACACTCCTTGATCATCATGTGAGATACATGCATTGTCTTCCTACTTAGAGCATCTGCTACAACATTCACCTTTCTTGTGTGGTATAAAAGCTCGAAGTCATAATCTTTAAGAAAATTTATCCATCACCTTTGCCTTATATGTAACTCCTTTTGATTAAAAATATATTTTAAACTCTTGTGATCATTGAATACTTGGAAATGTACACCGTAGAGATAATGTTTTCATATCTTCAGGGCAAACAATACTGTTGCCAACTTCATGTCATGAGTAGGGTAAATCTTCTCATGAACATTCCATTGCCTTGAAGCATAATCACTACCTTCTTCTCTTGCATGAGCACCCAGCCTAACCCTTGATGAGAAACATAACCGTAAATATTTTGTCATAAGGGTGTATGAGACTATGGATGTATTTTATCTTGTGTTATAAGGTTCTAAAGGTGTCAATATTGCCAAGTAGAGTTATTTCTTTTAGGTGAGGTATTCACGTGGTCTATGCATAATTTTATTTTGTTTGAGCTCACCCTTTCTGTTTGTGTTTGGCAATGATCGTGTGACTTGGCACACGAGAGCTATACGTTATTCCAAGTGATGACGGCGAGGCATAGGGCAAAGTGAGGGCTAGCTTGGAAAAGTTTACTAAAGAAACAAGTTTTGGAATATTTTGTATTTTCTTTTAAGTGACTTTGGATTTTGGATTTGTATGAAATTACTTATGATGTATTGCTTCTTTATATGCAATGAATAAATTTTAAATTTTTTCGCGCTTAGGAATGGCAACAGATGTTGAACAATTACTTTTTTATTATATTTTGTTTTACCAAGTAATATCTGACTGGGGTTTTACATGATTGTTAGCACTCCATTTTTCAGCATTTTTCCTTTCTAAAACTTTCTTTTTAGTTTAAATAAATATTTGTTTGTTTTGAATTAACTAGTTTTTTTTATTTGCTTAGGAAAATTTAGTTTTCACAAAAATGTTAGATTCAATAGTATTTTATTTTATTTAGTTTTCCCTTTTTAAAATCTCAATTTTAATAAAATTTGTTTTGCTAGGAGACCCTTTTTATTGTGTTAAATTGCATTTGAATCCTTAACTCCATTTTCTTATTTGCATATCAACCCTTGCCTTCATCATCTAAAATTTTGGACCTATTATGGGAAATGCACGTTTCATTAAAAGAGGAGATTATGGTTTTATTCAAATCAAGGGTGACACGAAATCTGACAGCCTTCATCATGAAGAGCTAGAACCTGATGCGCAAGGGTTGGAGATCACACTAATTCATGATCGAGGCTAATGTGTGAGGAGATTGTGGCTAATTGGAGAGATGGACAAATGTGAGAGGGTCAAAGCGAAATCAAGGGCATTGAAAAGGGGTTCGAGAATTGCGTTTCTTGTTCGAGAAGAAGAGGATTCGGGTTAGGTAATTTTCGTGTGGGTTTTTTGAATTTTTGATAGGGTTTTTAAAAGGGCAAGAATTAGGTTCTTGGGAGAGAGCCCTAGCGGAGTGCGCGAGAGAGAAATGTTTGGGGACTAGGGTTCTTTTGTTCTTCATGTTTGTGTTCTTGTGTTCCTGTGAGCGAGGGAGAGGAAAGTGTAATGTAAGGGGTTCTCTCCATATCTGATGAGTGAAATAGTAGCCTTCATGAGATTGGGGTTTCCTTTGTGTGTTAGGTGGTTCTACTTAGTTCACCCACTCAGAAAGAGAAATTGGGATTGGACTAAGAGATCTTCCTTTCACCATTTAATTTCTAGCACTTCCTTGAACTTGTGTACTTTGTTGATTTCAATGAAAGACACTGGTTTTGTTCCGATTCTGATTCACAATTTGCAAATTTTGGTTATTCAAGTGTTTGATTACTTTTTTAGTTTTCTGCCTCAAAATTTTTTAGCATTTTAAATTTCCTTTACTGCTTTCCAAGTTAAATGTTTAGTTTGTGTTTCTAGATTAGTGTGTTAAGCATGGTTTGTAATATGCACAAGTCAATATTTCCTTTTGGAAATCACGTGACTCCAAAGTGGACACACAATATCGAGATGTCTTCTCGAGTGTAGATGACACCATCAGTAATCATTTGTTTCTAGTTTTAGTTAGTTTCTACAGTGTTAATTCCATGAATTTGTTTAGAATTCTATTTTAAGGTGCTGATTCTGCTTTGAGTTTAAACTTTCTATTTTAGCTTTAGTTTACTGCATTAATTGGTGTCTAAGTCATGAATTTTGGTATTGATTTTCATAGAGCTTTTTATATGCATTTGTTAGTCCAATAACCTCTTAGTTTCCTTGCCTTCTGGTTCCAAGTTTTTATTTTTATTAGTGCATCATGACAGGAAATCTTATTTCAAGCATCCTTAGTTAATGTATTTGCATCTCTGCATAAGTAGGCATTACCTTATTTGCATGGAATTTGGAGTTGAATTTATTTAAGTGTATGACTGAGTTAAAATTACTTATGGGAATATGAACTGGATTGAATTTCACTGATGCACCTTGTTGTTGAATTATATGTTTTCACAGTTTAAATTTCTACTGCCATCAAATTTTTGTATTCTACAGTAATCTCTATTGTCATAGATAAAATTTTGCTGCCCAGTTGGTTTCATTTCATCTTCCACTTGCATAGTTCTTCATATCCTAAGTTAGTTCATATCACTTTTGCATTGCATCTGGTGTTGAATTGAATTAGGTGTGTTGTTGTTGTTAAGTGATGTTTTGTCACTGTTTTACACTAATATTGTTGTTAGTGTCTGGTTGGAGCTACAATATGGTTTTATGCACATTTGAATTATTGTAGCTAGGTATTAATTTAATGTTGTCACATATTTGCTTACTACTACCAATTATGCACATGCATTTTTCATTCATTTAGATACCATTCACTTAGATTCATTTTCATTTCAATTAATTATCATACCATCATTCCATTTTAGATTCATTTCAATTCCTCATACATTTTACATCAGTCATGTATAACATAAGTTAGTTCTCATCATGCATTTAGTTTAGCTTTTAATTGAATAAAATGTTGCACTTCTTCTTTAAATTCTCTTTAATTTTATTTTTTCCCTTTATTTTCTTTTATTTTAATTTTAGCAAGAATTAAATTATACAAGCTAAACTTGACATATATCATTTCCTTGGATTCAATCCTAATTCAATTTCCCTATAGTTCATTAGGGGGATAATTTGGGATTTGTTTAACTCTAAAAACGACTGAAAAATATGAGTTAACATGATTCCCTATTTTGTTTTACCAAGTAATATCTGACCGGGGTGTTACATGATTTCCACCCAAGTTAAGGAACCCTTGTAATAAGAACAAGACTCCTTAAACCAACTAAAGTTGCATATCCATCCTTGGTATCTTCCAAGAATTGGGAGATTTGATTGGATCTAAGCAATAGACTAGTTCCCATTGTATCTAGTGCTGATGAAGTATGATGATTGGTCAAGTCACCAAAGCAATAAGAACAAATCAAATGACCAACACATAAAATAAGAACATAATATATCAAACCAAGTGTAGTACAAAGAGTTTAGAAGTTGCATCCAATCCCAACTTGGAAGAAGTTAGTTGTTCAAAATGATGTTTACAACAAGTACATGGAATAACTTTCCTCCTTTCATAGCTTACTAAAGATGTTCTAATTGAAACCTAAGCTCTCTATGGTGTTTCTCTATCTAAAATGATTTACAAAATTAACATGAAAGTAATAGAGGCATGTTTTATTTTTATAGAAATTCTAAGTGTTGATTTAGCTCTCATCCAAGTTGATCAGCCATGAGGTTTCCTCCCTAGGTGGGTTTGCTTCCAAGCTTGGATAATCAACTTGGTGGTCAGTAATGGAGATTTCCTCCTAAGATGGATTTTCTCTTGAAGCTCAGCTACCATTCTTGAGCTTGAGGTTTCCTTACAGTTAAGGTTTCTTGATATGTGGCTTAGCAACAATATCGCTACTCAATCGTGGGCTCATATTTTGAATCTTCACAATTCATATCTTATGGTTAAGTTGTGACTTTGGAGCTTAGCACCAACTTCTTAATTTCCTTCATTTTTCCTACAAAAACAACACAAATATATTAAATTTCATTTTTTTAACTTTTTTCACTCCTCATTCTATATTTTAATGCAAAAGGGGTTGTTTGACTGGATTTTACATTCAATTTATGTAAGATAAGTATATAAATGATATACAATTTAACTAAAACCAAACACTTATCAATCACCAAAGACATGCTATCTTAAGAGATCAAGCTTCAGACTCAGCAACATCCAGAGATGCATCCATTCCTATATCATCCTCTACTCACACCACAAAGGTGATCATTGCAAAAAGAAGAAGAAGATAAAACACAACAACCAACAAACATACATCAAGGTAAGCTAGCTGAAAATGAAATATAGATAATCACAATAAACCAAGTTCTTTAATTTACACGTTAAACATATTTACAGTCATCACACAAGATCATACATACAATGAGACTATTATAGACTTAATTTATCATGATACATGCACTTGAGTCATAATAGTGAAGCCATGCACTTATGGTTGTAATATATTGCTCTACTGAGCTACCACATACGAAGTTAGTCCTTCGTACAGTCATAAAAACTTTGGAACCATTCTTATGACAAGATCTCCTACCATTCTCACCACCTAACCATACTCCTTTACATGAGTATGAATGATAAGTAGAGTTCAGGATAGCTCCACAAAATGGAACATTCCTCACCTCAATGCATACCCTAGTGAATCACATATTCAATGGGATTTCCTCCTTGAAAATGCTCTAAATTTCATCCATTCATACCATTTGTACATTTTATGAACCAAACACATCATTAAGATAAACAATAATATAATAAAATCGTGAAAAACAACTCAAGATGCACAAAACAGAAATGGTGCCCGACAACACAGACTGCGTTGGTTTCCTATGGCCTTGGAGCCAACGCTAAGGCCCCTAGAACCCCCTGAATGAAATTTTAACATTGGTGCTCATTGACACAAAGTCAATGAGTTCCTTGAGTGGTACCTGGCGCCTGACAACACCATCCTACACCTATGACAACACAGAGTGCCTAGAGCAAAAATGCTTCCAAGCTTGAAAATGTGAACTAGCACCCAACGTCCCTCTTTTACCGCCCAATGCCATGGCAGAAAGTGTCATGAATCTGGAAGTTTAACATGCTCAATTGCTCAAATTGATACTTTCTATTGCTTCTTGTGGTTCAAATAGTTTAAAACCACTTCCTTGTACCAATTTTTCCAATTTCTCAAATTATGACTCTATAATTCAATCACTCATCAAAACTCAACTAAAAAATATCAACACAAACTCATATGTTAACACTAAACATCACATTATCACACCATATCAACCCACTCAAAATAGAATTCAATAGAGTAACATAACATTTTAATTTTTCTCACAAACAACATGCATTATTTAACTTCATCATGAAATTTCTACAATCAAACAAAGGATAGCTTCCCTTGCTTAGTAAAATATCTCAAAAAGCTCTAAGACACCAAAATTCATTCAACACCACAGGATGGTCTATCTATGGATAGAAACATCACAAAGATGATTAGATCATATTGTTGTGATCACTAATCAACAAAGAATAACATAGATGACTTTAAAGATACATGTAAGCAGAAGAAAGCTAACATGCAAGAGAAACATGATTTAGCTTAAAGAAAAGGTAGAAAAATCTACTTATTCAAAGGGAGAAAACAACCAAATAGAATTGAAGAGTTTGTCGCAAGGACCACTCCAACGGTCTCAGATTCAAACATACAAGCATAGAGTAAGAAAGATAAGAGAGAGGACAAAAAGCTCTCGAAAAGTTATTTCTAGAGAGATAATGTATTTTTAAATAATGAAACTCATTTATAAACTTTCTATTTATAATTGAGTGTTTTAATACTAAAATATTTGAGTCTCACTATTTTAAAGACATTATTAATTCTAAAATACTATTATATAGGTCCTTAAAATAGATATTACCATACTAGTTATGGTCTACTCAAGTCAATAAAGTTCAAAAGTGATTTATAACATTAAAAAAAGTCAATTTAGTTTAATTTGAGAATAATTTAACATATTATTCTCTCACACACATATACTTATATATTTATATTAACAATTATGAGCTATTTATTGTATTAATTGATAATAAATAAAGTGTTTATCCATTTTTGGTAATAATCACACAAAATTACACTATTTTTGTAAATAAACCTTTATAATCACATACAAGATTTGTAATGAATTTTTCTGCTCAATAATCACATACAAAATTACACAATTTTGGTAAATAAACCTTTATAATCACATACAAGATTTGTAATGAATTTTTCTGCTCAAAAATCATAATATAACTTAAAATGAAGACTTTCTTTTATGGCTTTCCTTACTTCAAATAACTTAAATCTGATTAAATGAGTCCTGGACAAAGAAATGTTGGAGTAAAGGTGGCAAAAACTAGTAATTCAACTGAAAATTCCTAAAACCTAACCATACAAACCTTATATCATAAATTGTAGGTGAAAATTACCCAAAATAAATATCTCTTCATCAACGCACATGACTAAATAAAAAAGAGAATAACAGAAAAACAAAAAGGAAACTTACTCAAAGGATTCAAATTCCAAAATCAGTACTATATTCACGTTGGTATTAGCTCGGGATAAATAAAACTTTTAACGAGGGAGGACATTTTGGTTTTTGGGATGAGAAAAATAAAAGTCTGGTAACAATAAAATAACATGTAAAAAATTATGAGTAAAAGCAGATTTGGATCCTTTGCTGGATTTTTTTTATATTGTTTTTTTTATGTCTTTAAAATATATTAACAGTATTTTGAAATTTTAAAATATACTATTTTTTTTTAAAATATCAATTTAATATTTATAAAGAACAATACAAAAAACACCAGTAAAAAATCTGAAAGAAAAAACTCTTAATTTACTTCTTTTTATATAATATAAATGTGATTAATGTTAAATTTTGACTCACACCACAGACAAAATTTAGAAACAGTAAAATTAGAAAAAATAATTCTCCAAAAAGCTTATACGACTTTCTTTACTTTATGCCTAACGTTGTTACTTTAGACCTAACCTAATTTGACAACTTAACAAAGCAAAACAAAACAAATTTCGCTTAAACTTTAAAAAGTCGGTTAGTTAAATAGGTTAAGTTATTAATAATTTGTTTGAATTGAAAAGTTTGCTCATTTATAATTCTACGTTTACATAGTACATTGTACTTTATTTTCTAGAGAATTAATATAAAGAGAAGTTTTATGTATATTATTTTATTTTCAAAGTATGCTTGACATCAGAATATAAAAGAACTCTCTAGCTCCGGAATTAAGTGTCATAAATATTTCGAAATTTTATTTCATTAATTTCCATATACAATATGGTCAATAAATTTTATCCAAATATTACTAAATTTGAAGAATTATCCACACATAACTGAATGAGACAAATCAACATCTTAAAACAAAAAGTACTACTGAATTTGTTATCTTGTGAAACATATCTTCAACACGTGAGCTAATATATATATATATATATATATATATATATCTATATATATATATATATATATATATATATATATTAAGTTGTCCATATATAAAATTTCTATTAAATGAATTATCATGGAGTTTAAATATTCAGAAAAAGTATTAAAAAAGTATTTAATTTTGTCAAATTCAAAGTTGTCTACGTTGACATGAGTTAACCAATATAATAACTTGAGTGACATTATTCCTCTATATGATGAATTTGACATTGGTCACGAAACAAATTTGAATTTGTGTTTCTCTCTTTTCTTATTCTGTAACCCTTTTTATTAACTTAGTGTGTAAGTATTTTTGTAAAAATGTGTATTGAAAATGAAATTTAACTTTTAATGAAAATAAATAAGTTCGTGAATTCTTTTTGTTTTAACTGCCAAATTTAAAATATTTTTAATTTGAAAAAAAAAAAAATAAAAAAACAAATTGAATTTTTTTTTCAATGAATAACTACGCAACGGAGAGGTTGATACAACAATTTAATCAGACAAAACTATTTTTAATTATAATTTTATAAAATATGTTTCATTAATAGAATAAATATGAATATATCAATATAAAAATAATGATAAAGAAACAATAGAAAAGTGAAAAAAATATATAAATAATTTAATTAAAATTTTAGTTAAAAATATTTATTGAAAAGACAAATATTTAAATAATAATGAAACTTGAATAACTATCTAATAAAATTAACATTTCATTTTCGTCCATTGAATGATTAATTTATTAGCTATTGACATATTTATTCTTAAAGGTAGATGAATTCAAATATAGAAAATTGATACCTACTCCCATTTTACCATTTTTCTTTATCGTTGGAACTATATTAGACATTCATTCAATATACTTAATAGTTCAAATGAATTTAACTTTGAATAACTTCTTGATTTTTAGTCAGTTCAGGTGCAAATATTTCTTATGATTTTTCTTTATTGAAATTTTCTCTTTCATCTTAGATAAGTAATGTTCAATTATGTTATGTTTTGATAAGGTAATTTAGAATATTTATTTATTTAAAGAATTCAAAATTGTTTATACTAAAATAATTTCTTTGAATAAAGTAATAAGAAAGAAATTGAAATTTAAGAAATTTTGGAAACTATTTCAAATGAATAAAATAGAAGAATTCAAATATCCTAAATAATATGAGAAGTTTAAAATTTCACTCCTTTTCAGAAGTTCAAGTTATGTCGGTTCAAACTGAAAGCTAGTCAACTTGGCTTAAGCAAAAGGCTCAGTCGAGTCAACATGAATTGAAGGTCGAGTCGAGCCAATTCTAGTTAAAGGACGAGTCGGGCTGAAGGTCAAGATGAGTTAGCCTGAACCAAGATTCGGGCTAGGTAGGCCAAGAACAAAGGTCTTGCCAAGTTGGCCCAAGCCACAGATCTTGTCGTGCGTCGCCCGAGTTGAAGGTCGAGATGGAGTAGTAGGCTTGGGATGGTCAAGGTGAGTCATGTCAGGCTAAAAGTTGAGACTAGTTGACCTATGTTAAAGGAAGAGATGATTCAGCTTGGGTGGAATGTTAAAATGATTTGGCTCAAGGCGAAGGTCAAATCGGTTCAACCCAAGTCAAAGGTCGAGCCAATTCAGCCTGAGTTGAAAGTTGATCCAATTCAGCCTGAGTCGAAGGTTGAACTAATTTGGCATGGATCAAAGGTTGAGCTATGTGACTTCAATCGAAGGTCAGACCAATTTATCTCGAGACGATGTCAAGATGAGTCGACCCAAATTGAAGGTTGATATGTGTTCGTTTGGCCAAAAGTCATGAAGATTTAGCTCGGATCAAAGATAGAGGCAAGTGGAGTTGCCCTAGGTCGAAGGTTCAAACAAGTTGTGTCGAGCCTAAGATCAAAACAAGTCAATCCAGGTTGAAGGTCGAGACATCTCATCCAAATCCCACTGTCAAGATAACTCAAGATGAGTTGGCTTGAGTCAAAAGTCAAGTTAATTTGACTTGAGCTAAAGGGTAGAATCAAATTATCGAAAGATTTTTTTTAAATAGAATTTTGTCATAAAAAGATAACTTAAATTGTTTTATCCAAAAAAAGAAAATAAGATATTTCGATTATTCCATCTAAATAAACTTTTTTAATAAATAATGAGATTTCAATTGTGAGTATTTCACATACCATATCTTTCAATTTCTTCGAATTATTAAAATTCTTTATCTAAACAAAATATTAAGCTTTAAACAAGCCATGACGTGTCTTCCTAATCCTGTTAAGCAATCTTCATATCATAAAGTAGTATTATTAACTCGTGAAAAATACAATGCAAAATAAGAATGTAAACTAGAAAATACAAATGCAAAATAATAATAACGCAATTCTAAATTTTAATGTGATAATAAATATAAAAATAAAACAAGTACATAATAAAATGAAAACTAAAGTGTGATCCAATTCAATAAAAACTAAAAAATTCAATAGAAAAATAAAATATAAAACCTGAAAAAATAAAATTGTCAAGAAACTAAAGTTATTGATTACACTGGATGAGATTGCGAATTTGATTTAAAATTTGACCATCAAAACAAAATGTCTACTTTATATATTTCTGTTTGTAAATTTATAGTAACCCATTCACATCTTATTTTTTTTCATATATATATATATATATATATATATATATATATATATATATATTTGATATATGATCACATCACTGATTATTTACTAAATTTGTATTTAATTAGAGTAATATCTTCGTAAGCATTTGAATTAAGATATATAAGTATAATTATCCGTTCATACAAATTTATTTAAATAGTCACCAAAAAATTATACTACTATTAGTCACCAGAGAGTCGTTTGCTGAATTGGCATAAAGTTTTTTATTTCTTTAAAATAGTTATAGTTTCAGATTTTACGAATAAATTAAAATCAAAAGAAATACCCACATTAGTACATTACCAAATTGCCAACAGAGATTAACCGTCAGTAATTTACCCTGGTGGTACTTATATAACTTGTATTTTAGTACGTGCATGAAAAAAAACAAATGTTTATTTTGCACTCTTATAATTTAGAATAAATACTTCCGTTATTATACAATGTTACTACTATTAAATAGTAACAAATTATTTTGAAGATATTAGATTTAAGTTAGAACTAGAAACATTAAAAAGATAAAAATAAATACTGAAAAGTAATTTTATGATGAAAAAGATATGTAGTGGCAACGACATGATGTTAAGCAAAAATAATAGATAGGTAATTTTTGAAAATATGTTTGATAGTTTTTATTATAATAGAATCTAGAAAGTAAGAATATTTAAAAATACGGATAATTGGACGTAAACAATGATTGATGTTTGAATTGGGGGAAGAAGGAGAAGTTAGATGTGAGATATAATGATAGATAAGGGTAGGGCAAAGATTTTGAATTTATTGGAAGTAAGGGCGTGTACGGTGAGAGGAGAAAAAGGGAATCCCCTTACCCTAAAGAAAAACCCTTAAACCAAACACGTCCTTATCAGTTGCGTAGCAGAGTAAGGTCAGATCCTCCAAGACAGAGGAACCTCCTCTCCCAAACAAACCCAATTCTCCATCGCCCAAACATCTATCTCTGCTGTCTCATCTGTCACTGTGGGTCCCACTCTCTCCCACCACCTTCACCATTACTCTCTCTCTCTCCATAAAACCCTTAACACAACGCTTCTCTTCTCTGATCCAAAAATCCTTCTTCAACCTTCTTCACCCTTCCAAGCTTCACACAGTGCAAAAACAACGTAACACACGTGATGAGACAATAGCTTCAGGTTTTTTAAGCACATCAACATGTTCTCAAAACTTCATCCACAACACCAACCTTTTCAATTCTCCCGGGAATGTCAAACATCCGAGGACGATGACAGCCGGAATAGCGGTGGGCCTAACCTCGCGGCCCAGAAGCCCGTCTCCGCAGGCGATGGAGCTACAATTGAAGTAGTGCGGCGGCCCAGGGGCCGCCCTCCGGGCTCCAAAAACAAGCCCAAGCCGCCTCTTATTATTACCCGCGAGCCGGACCCCTCCATGAGTCCCTTCATTTTAGAAATCCCCGGCGGAAACGACGTCGTCGATGCCCTAGCCCGGTTCAGCCGCAGAAAGAACACGGGCCTCTGTGTCCTCACCGGTTCGGGAACTGTCGGTAATGTTACTCTCCGCCAACCCTCCGTCGCTCCCGCCGGCACTGTTACCTTCCATGGCCGCTTCGACATCCTCTCCATGTCCGCCACCTTCCTCCTCCACGCACCCCCGCCGCCGGTCCCTCCCTCCACCTTCTCCGTCTCGCTCGCCGGACCGCAGGGGCAGATCGTCGGCGGACACGTCGCTGGAAGGCTGCTCGCTGCTGGGACGGTGTTCATCATCGCCGCCTCGTTCAACAACCCCTCCTTCCACCGGCTCTCGTCGGAGGACGACGCGCAGAATAACTCCGCGTCCGGCGGCGGTGTCGGCGATGCGCAGTCACCCCCCGTCTCTGGTGGCGGCGCGGAGAGCGGACAACTTCCGGCGGAGTCGTGTATGTACAGCTGCCACCTCCCTTCGGATGTGATTTGGGCTCCGACGGCTCGACCACCTTTCTGATGATCTTATTTCGTAGCTGTTCTGTGAATTTTGTTTCGTTGATTGTGGGGATTTTTGTTTCGCCATTTTTTTTTCTTTCTTGAGTTTATTTATTAGTTGTAATGTTGCTGCTAGCTACTTATTTAGCTCTAGTTCTGAATAGATTACTCTGGTTTAGAGTTTTAGAATAATGCTTAATGCATGCGTTCTTATTGTTTCATCGTTGTTTTTTTCTTTCTTCACATCATTTAATTCTTCAAACTTGCTAAGACTTCATTCGGGAAAACATGTTTCTCATAGTCTATATCCAACATCTGAAACGAGACTTTACTGGTTTGATTATCATCTTACTTATGTATCAACTCCAAATCGCGTAATTAATGATCTCTAAAACTATTTTTGCCGATAACCCATTTGTAAAAAAGTTACGAATTTGTAAGAGAGAGGGGCTAAAATATTGGAACTTTAGTTGGTGGTGTTTAAAATATTACTTGAAGAAGATAAAAAAGAGATTTTTAAAGTAGGGAAACTTGTATAGAGTACGTGAAACGTCCAGAATGGAACTTTCTGGTGTGCTGGACCACATTTGGATTATGAGAAGAAAAGGGTGTATTAGATTGAGAAGAATGAAGGTTAGAGTTTGCAGAGTGAGTTAAGGGAAAAAATTAATGGGGGTTGAAGAGTGAGAGTGAGATATGCATTATTGTGGGTGCAGTGCAGCAGAGGAAGAAGATAACGCGATGCAAGTTGGTGACTGGTGGCACTGTGCATAGCTTTCTTGATTTGGAAAAAGTGTGTGGCAGTGGAGAACGTGGGAAGTGTTGTGGTTACCTGTTTCTAACATCAGCAGAAGTCACCTCTTGTTCCTTCTGTTTGGTTTGGTGTGGTGTGGTTTTGTATGTGTTTCTGTGTCCATCCACTACGGATAAATCCCCTCCCTCGCTTTATTTCTAGCTCTCATCTCTCTCTCTCTACTTGTTTTGTCTCTTTCTTCTGATTTCATCTCCAGAGAGAAAGAGAAAAAAAAGAAAGCAAAAGCCAAGTGTAAGTTGCAATATTCAACACTTGCTCTTTCCTTTATTGCATCGCGGTGGAAGCTTATTCTCAACGCTGATGGAACTCAAAATTCCAAAAATTATGACATCACGAGTGTTTCTTGTTTTGGTGATGGAGCTGAACCGATGGGGTCAGGTTTTGTTTTGGTGCAGTTAATGGACATTTCCTGTTAATTTGACATAGGAGAAAGTGATTTCTCGCAGCACAAGATTGGGTTGGTTTGGAATTTCAACAGTGATGTGCATTTTATCAAATGCTTTACCTGTAAAGTCTTGAGTGATGCAAATGTGTTACACTTCATTCAAATCATGATATAATGGTATATGGTGGATCCATCTTCTTCTTTTTCTGCCGCCATACTCTAAATAGGAAAATAACTATGATTCACTGCTCTCTTTTATGGCTTATAACATTTACTTCTCAGCTTCTGCTTATTTACTACTTGCTTTTTGTTTTATTTATTTTTAAAGTATCTTTTGCATTTTGTTATCACCAAATATCGGTGGCTTTAAGTCTTTTTAAGAACTTCCGTTTGGATTTAGGGTTTACTTCAAATCACTCTCTTTTGCTTTTTTCCATTTTCAGTGTAGTGTTCAAATTTGTTTTCGGTAAAAATCTCTTACAGTAAATTAAATAAGAGAAAACTTTGTTTGCTAACAAAAGTTCTAATATATATATTTTACATTATACATTAAAAAACACTCTTCTGAATCTCACTTGAATAACTTCTCTTTTTAATATTTATTTCACGTGTGATTTTTCTACTTGTATTCCATCTCCCATTCATATATAAGTTGATGACGTCTTATTTTATCTTTAAATGACAATTTTAAGTTGATGTTCTTAATTATTTATATTTTTTCTATCTATTTTAAATTCTTTATGTTGAATTTCTAAAATTTTAAAGTTAAAAGTAATATGATATTACAATTTAAATGGTTTATTATAATTCATAACATAACTTATATGTCTCATATATTTACTTATTTTTATTTTTAAATGTGTTTTTGTTTTATATATCACAATTTATAATATAAATTAATGTTTATTCTACACTATACTTATTCAAATATTAGTTTTAAAAGAATTACACATGAGGCATCAACTACCATACAAAATTTAAAATGGTGTTATATCTATTACGATGATATCAACAGATTTAAAATAAATACCACAAGAAAATTTTTATGTTTTTAGTAACGGTCAATTTCAATGATTAAAACTAATTAATTATTATATAGTAATTAATTTAGATATTAATTTATAAATTAAAAATTACTGATAACTAAAATATTTTTTATTATATATAAAAAATTATAATTAATTTTTAAATTAATAACTAAAATAATTTTTATTATGAATTGATATTTAATTTGTTATTAATATTAATTATCAAAATTTTGATTATCAAAGAAATTAGTTTATAATTTAATTTTTAATTAAGAAATTAGTTTTTAAATTGGTCAATAAACATTTTTTTTTATTAAAATTGATTATTATTTAAAATTTTTCTTATACCGAAAAGTATAAAATTTGTTTTAAATTATTTTTATTTTCTTAATTTTAGATTATAATTTTGAAACAACTTTTTAAAATCATATACAAAAAGAATTTGATACTATCACCGTATATAAGTTATAATATATTTTAGTTCATTAATTATTTTTACAATAATTATCTTAAATAAATATGTGTTTTGTGTGTTTTAAGAGTATGTATCATATTGTGTATTATTAAATTTTATTTGAAAAAAAAGGCGTGATAAAAGGTGAAAAAGGAAAAAAATTTATACCATTTCTCAATGTCTTAGTTTCGATCTTGACTTATTATAAAAACCATACGTAAAAAACGAAATAGAAAATAATAACGGCTAAAGAAAACAGATTTGAAATCTTAAAATTGTTAATTCATGAAAGAATATGAATATGAATATTATTATTATTATCTTTAAGAGGAAAAATCAATAATTTTGACATAATGAGTATTTAAAAAAAACACATTTTTAGGATGATATAAAGCATATTACTAAAAAAAACACATTCGATTTTCTTTTGAAAATTTTTTTTAAATAATACTTACAAGTTTTGTTATAGTTTTTTTTATGAATAATAATTTACAAGAAATTATTATTAAATCTTTTACAAAATATTTTACATAAAACTATTTTCACAATAAATTTTAAAAAAAATATTTACGAATTTTATAATTTAATAAAAAAATAATTATCTATAAATAAATTATTTGTTAATTAAAATTTTAAAAAAATAATAAAAAACATTTTTGCAAAATTTATATCGAATTTGTAAGAAAAATTCTATAAAATAAAAAAATTAGTAGTGGTATAAGTTGCTCAATTTATTATATAAAATCAACAAAAAGATATTTTTGCATAGATGTATAAAATTAACTAAATTAAAGAATTTCTTATGAAGAATTCAACATATATAAAAGTAAAATAAATAATGGTGAGAATAATCTACTTTAAAGTATTAAATCATAAAATATCTTACAAAATATATAGAAAATGTTCTTTATTTAACAAATGGTTAAGTATGTTTTTAGTACCTGAACTTAGACATAAAATTGGAATTTGTTCCTCTTTTAAACTTTGATACATTTTGATCTTTAAACTTTAAAAATGAAGGGATATAGTCCTTTTAGACCAATTACATTAAATTTTTGACATGTCAATCGATGTTTTATGCTAGTATTTGAGTTGTTTACACAGTTTGACACGTTCTCGTTTCAATATCTGCTGAAAAATGCATTTGACACGTAAAAAATATATAATGTAATTGGACTAAAAGGAGTATATCCGTTCATTTTTAAAGTATAAAGACCAAAATGTATCAAAATTTCAAACAGGGACAAATTCCAATTTCACATCAAAATTCAGGGAATAAAAACATACTTAACCCTTTGACAAACTTACATTGTGTGAAATATTTCCCTCAACAAAGATTTGGATTCAACCATATTTTTATTTTTAATTTTATCCAATTTGACTTATGATAGACTTAACTTAATTTAATCAAGACTTTGGTGGATTACACTATGTGAATCTAACTTGATTTGGATCTCGTTCAACTTGACATGACTCGGGTTTAAGTTGATTCAAGTTTAGATCGACTTGACTTAAATCAACCTAACATGAGTTAAACTCGAGACTTAAGCTGACGTAGACTCAAGTTCACCAACCTTAACATGGACCGGTGTTTACTTGCTTCAACATAAGCCTTTCCAGTTTATCCCAATTGGGCAGGACTTAGTTTGAAATAAGTAAACTCTGATCCATGTTAAGATTGGTGGTATATATATA
>Ga0214544_1006372_pt1 | contig 21823 bp, 11 predicted proteins | sample CNSS3metaG_FD_160074 | JGI IMG/M metagenome (GOLD analysis project Ga0214544, IMG submission 160074) | Root nodule microbial communities from cowpea collected in UCLA plant growth center, Los Angeles, California, USA - CNSS3 | ecosystem: Host-associated > Plants > Roots > Nodule | place: USA...
GGATCTCAGTATGCACCAGTGCACAAGAAATGTGGGAAATATTGCGTGTAACCCATGAAGGAACAGACGATGTAAAAAGAGCACGCAAGAACTCCTTGATCCAAGAATACGAAATGTTTCGGATGCAACAAGGAGAAACTATATACGATGTGCAAACATTATCTACACCCTCCATCACACATACCTGCAAAAACCTAACCCACGCCTCAACTAACAATACCACCCCTCCCCAAAGCCATAACTGGACCACCCCCTATATCCAATACCTAAACACTGGCACCCCCCACAAGATGTGGACAAAACTTGGCTGGCTAAGGCCGCCACGTATACCATGATAGGTGATGACCTTTACAAACGCAGATACGGCCAACCTCTCCTCAAATGTGTCACGGTAGAGCAAGCACAGTATATTATTAAATAGCTACATGAAGGCATTTGTGGCTACCATTCCGGCGCACGTACCATGGCTACCAGAGTCCTTAGAGTCAGGTACTTCTGGCCGACTATAGAAGTAGACTGTCAGGACTATGTCAGAAAGTGCAAACCATGCCAAAAACATGGCAACCTCATCCACCAGAAACAAGAACAACTCCATCACATACTATCCCCATGGCCCTTTGCTAAATGGGGAATGGACATCCTTGGCCCTTCTCACCTGGCAAGGGGCAAGTGAAACTCCTAATTGTAGCCGTCGACTACTTCATCAAATGGATAGAAGTCAAGCCACTAACCACCATCACGACCCAGCAAGTTCACCAGTTTGTTTGGAAGGATATTATATGCAGATATGGTGTTCCACATACCATTATCACGGACAATGGCCGACAATTTATAGATAAAGAGCTACCCAAGTTCTACACTGGCCTGGGCATTAAACACATCACAAGTTCTGTAGAACACCCACAAACTAATGGACAAATAGAGGCAGCCAACAAGGTTATCCTAGTGGAACTGCGCAAAAGATTAGATAGCGCCAAAGGCCGATGGCCCGAAGAGTTAGTAGAAGTGCTATGGGCTTACAGGTGCACCCCTCAATCATCAACAAACGAATCCCCATACTGGTTGAAATTGGTGAACCCACCCTGCGCCAAGAACTATACGACCCAACCCACAACCACCAAAACATGGCCACTCATCTCGACCTCTTACCCGAACTCAAAGAAAAAGCCCAAATACACAATTTAGCTTCCAAACAAAGAGTTGCCAGAATGTATAACGCAAACCTATGTCCACGATCATTCGCAATCGGGGACTTAGTATGGAGAATGGCCAGCAGTGCAAGAAAGAAGGATGGTAAATGCATATTGTATTAAACTGAATACTTGTAACCCTGGGTGTACTCTTTTTCCAAACCCGGTCTTTTTTCCCTAAGGAGGGTTTTGGCCAGGGAGGTTTTAACGAGGCACCCCAGATTCAATGAATAAAACGAAGGGTTCTCAACTATACATCTTTTCTCTATTTCACTTTCATAATCGTTTTAAGTTCCCCACCCTTACCACAAGTAAGCGTCCTGGGTCGAACACCCTCAACTTGATGTTAATCATTTTAAGTTCGCCACCCTTACCACAAGTAAGCGGCCTGGGTCGAACACCTTTAACTTGACGTTAATCGTTTAAGTTCCCCACCCTTACCACAAGTAAGCGGCCTAGGTCGAACACCCCTTAACTTGACGTTAATCGTTTAGGTTCCCCACCCTTGCCACAAGTAAAAGGCTTAGGTCGAACACCCTTAACTTAATGTTAATTGTTTTAAGTTCCCCACCCTTACCACAAGTAAGCGGCCTGGGTCGAACACCTTTAACTTGACGTTAATCGTTTAAGTTCCCCACCCTTACCACAAGTAAGCGGCCTGGGTCGAACACCCTTAACTTGATGTTAATCGTTTTAAGTTCCCTACCCTTACCATAAGTAAGCGGCCTGGGTCGAACACCCTTAACTTGATGTTAATCATTTTAAGTTCCCCACCCTTACCACAAGTAAACGGCGTGCGTCGAACATCCTTCACACACAATAGTGCACGCAAACGAACATTTCGTACATACATAAATATAACGAGCAATTAACCAGGAAGTAACCGACATTCATATCAAACATCAAAATAAAGCAATGTACGAGTTATTACAGACTTAGAATCGTTAAACCAAATTGGAAATATCAAATTAAAAATCCTAAGCCTCTTTCTGCTTGACCTATTCCATCACCACCTCGTTACCGCCAGCATCATCATCGACTGCATCCTTCACCCCATCCCCTTCTGGGCTAGATTCCGCGCATACCATCAACGACATCTTTATTGACATCAAACCTAGTGTCATTACCATCAACATTCTCATAAAAAAACAACGCTTGATGAACCCCCTTCTGAAAGCCATTGATATGTTCTTAAATTATGCAGCTCTTTAAGTCCTCTAGTTCACCCTCCAATCCGTCATGTTTTTCTTTAATATCGTCATAGTCGGCCTCAAGATCTACAATCTGACCCTTCAGCTTTTCTTCAGAATCAAGGCATCGTACCCTCCAAGTAGCGAGCCTCTTCCTTTCCACTTCCCACTCCTCTTTCTCCTTCTTCCAAGCTTCCTTCTCTTCATCGTGCTTATCAACTTTCTCCTGTAACTCTTCCACCTTGGTCCGGCTTCCTTCCCTCAACTCTCGTTCGTATAAGGATCCCACATGCCGACTAAGCAACAAGGTCTTACTGCTAAATTCAACCATGGCCTTCACCAAAGTTCTTGGCTTCATATTGTCAATTGAATTTATCAGCGATTCTGGCACATTAATCTCAATGTCTTTCCCAACAGTAGTTTCCGGAAGCTCAATCAACCCAGCTTCCGGCCCCTTCACCCCACTGGCCGAGCCCGCTCCCATCACAGCAGCTCGCACTTTCTTCACGTCTTTGCCCTTGTCGGGCCTAATAGGCAACTCCGCTTTCCTTTTTGTACCTCCATGCACGTGGACGTCTACTAGCGAATCTTGCAAATTAGGGACCACAGTGTTCCCGACAGCTTTAGCCTTCATCGCTTTCTCCTTACGCATGGTTTGGAAAAGTGTCAAGTTCTTCTTGTCAAGTTGCGCCATATCCCCTGAAGTACACAACACACAAATCGTCAAAATACTCCAACCAATAACAATGCTCAAAGTTACAAAAAAATACCTTCAATATCTATAATGGGGTGAACTGAATTATACACCCTAACTAAGCCCTTAGTGGGCATCTTATCGCTAAATTGCATCAAAGTATCCACCACATCCTTCTCACCCACCAACAGATCCTCCCTCGAAATCACCTGATATCTCCAAGGGTTACTGGTCCAGAAGAACGGGAATTTAGTATTACCATCAACAGTATAGAAATGTGACCGACCAGCTGGTTTTACTACAACTTTGAAGAACCCATCTTTGAAATGCTTGAATGACTAAGTGAAGGCCTCCAATTTGTTGAGACCAGGCCGGCTGATTAACGATAACCATGTTATCGAACTCTTCAGCCTCGTGACAAAAAAGTATAGGAACGCTTGGGGAGACGGTTCCAAGTACAGCGCCATGCACAATAATCTGAAAGCTTGCAAGTACGCCCAATTGTTCGGATGAAGCTGAGTAGGGGCAATGTTCAACAATCGTAGCACTCCAATAGTGAATTCGTCGAACGGTAGTCGAATGTGCAACTGTGAGAAGTGGCACATATACATGTAGAAGAATTCTTCGGCTGCTCCTTCTCGACCATGGCACACAAATTCAACAACAATAACCCGCTCTGGAGCAATTATGTCCCTTCGCGCCCCCTTCTCGAAAATAGGTGTACAATTCAACCACGATTTTAACAAACGCGACCATCGAAAATACGATCGCTGAGTCTGCACATCTTCCGCTACCCATTTGTATCTGGTCTTCGCCGGCCAATTACTCTCTACTAGCTCCTGGGGCGGATCTTCCCTATTTTCAACCACCCTCTCCATTGGGATTCTCTCTACACTACCCACTTTTTCCCTATCGCTGCTATCATCTCGACTACTTTCGCTATCCCTAGACCGCTCACTACCCGAATCTGACAACGAAACCTTATCGCTACTACTAGACATACCTGATTTCTTTAGAAAAGATGACGGAGGAGGAAGAGAAGATATCGGACAGCTCTAAACGCACGCGAACGAATTTTTTTGCAAATGAGACAAAGTGAATGACTCTTTTCAATCTATCATCTTCATTTATACACACGAATTTGAAGCATCATAACCCTTTCCCGCCAAAAACATAACTCTTTTCAATCATCACAAAGTACCAAAATGGCAGCGCCAAACCTCCCTAAGTCAGCCTTCTGACGCCCTTTCACCTGCCACAAACCTTTTCAATTGTCACAAACCTTTTCACCTGCCACAAACCTCTTCGCCTCTTATAGCCTTAACATTGTTCATCACACTTAAAGGCTGGGGAACTGGTGTATCACACCTAGCCGATCCCGACTAGCACATCAATACATATCATCCTTCACCGACACATCGTATCGGCAAAGGCTGGGGGACTGGTGTACTGGACCTGGTCAACTTAACCATATAAATGAAAACCCTTACGTATATGCCGAAAACAACCCAAGTACACGACTTGGGTCGGCATGGACTTAAACTCGTAACTGAACGAAGGCTAAACTAACAATAGCCAACCTAGGACAGTGCACGGGCAAGGACGACATCTGACAAGTTGAGAAGTAACCGGATCAGACCACTCCTAAAGACTTAGCAAAATGAAATCTCTCTTGCCATCCAATAAGCCCACAATAGTCGAACTAAGGGCCTGGGCCAACACTTACAGCCCAAACTAAGGCCCGACCCATGCCATAACCAGACATAATTAATACTTTATAAATACACGTGGACCCCATTAATTAAAGGTACGCATTCATTACTCCATTAATCACTGATTTGACCTTCTGAGAGCTTTGACTTACTTGAGCTTCAGAGTCCCTTCTGCAAGTAACCCTTCCTGGGTCCAAGCCGACATATACCAACCGGGAAGATGCCAATTGAGGAGATAGCGGACTACATGGGTAAGGTGACGCTTGTGCCTAACTTATCTTGTTTGTTCTCTGCAGGAACAGGGTTGATTTGGAAAATTAATACAAATACTAATTGGTGATAATTTATCATATATCTTTAATTAATTTATTTATTTAATTATATTAGATATTGATATTATCAACCAATTATATTTGTCATATAGTCTATATCTCTCCAAATATATTTAAATATTTCTCTTTATCTTTATTTTAAAAGATATTTGACAGATTTTAGCAACAGAAAAGCCCAGTCCCATTGCTATATAAAGAGACCAAGGGAGAAGCAGAAAGAAGAAGCTCGGGACTTTGAAGTTTAGGAACCCTTAAGGGGGGACCTAATTTCATTTCCTTTCTCTCTCTATTCTTCTTCTATTTTTATTTTGCCTTCATGGAGTTCTAAACTTCTTAGGTTGATTCCATTGTAATTTCTTAATTGGATTCTGAGGTTAGATCAATTAATTTGTTTGTTCTTTTGATTCTTGTTAAGATTTATTTTCATCTATGTCTTTTGGTTCTTAATTTAGCAAAAGTAATGATTTTTACATTGTAGCAAGTTAGCACGATGTTAAATCTACATAACATAACAATCGTATGAGTCTAAGGGTTTTTAAATTTTAATTGAGAAGTTACTTTGATTAATTTTAGAAACTTTCATATGATTGAATGAGTTTTTGCTAATAATTGAGAAGTTACTTTGATTAAAGGTGATAACTTAGATTAAAATTAATCAAGAAGTTACTTTGGTTAATAAGCTTTTTACTAAATAGAAGAGGTAAAAGAATGGACATGATTAGGATTAGTAATATTTAATTGACAAGTTACTTTGGTTAAATTTACTATGATTATCTACAAAGTTCTTGCTTTTGATTGAGAAGTTACTTTGGTTAAAAGTAAGGATGTCAACAAATTAATTGAGAAGTTACATTGATTAATTTAATGTTTTAAACAAGAAATCAATAACAATAATCTTTAGAAAACCAATGATGAATCCTATTTTGAAAAAGCAGAGGAATCGACCTATTTTTTTTTCTTTACTGTTGTTTCTATCTTATTTTATCTTTTTATCTTTATCTCTCATATTTTTATTATTTTATTTGACTAACTTATTTGTATAGTTTTATGAGAACTAATTTGTTAAAAATCAATTCCGTGTTCGTTCGGAGACGACTTAGGGTTAACTTTACCCTTTCTATTTCTTTAACTACTATCTTAACAATATTGAAGTTGCTATAGTTTAGTAGTATTAATTTGATCGCGTCAACGACAGTGTTATCAAATTTGCAATGGTTTGAGGGTGATATCAAGATTACAATTACGTCCGCAATTTATTTTTTAGCTTAATTATGAAAATGATGTAAAAATATGGTTTTTTAAATTATTTTTACAAAAATAGATAATAACGTAAATTTGAAAATTGTTATAAAATAAGATTTAAAAAGTAATTTTCAATTATTAATTTTTTTATTACATTATTTTAAAAATATTTTTTTATTAAAATATCTTACTTTCATTTATAAATTTTAATATTTTTTTTACGATAAATTAAACTTATATAATAATAATTTTTAAATATTTTAAAATAAAGGAATATTTGGTAATCTTATTTTTTCTTTACATAAATATAATTATTAATCTACCACATCCATCAAATTACTCACAAACTTTAACAAACTTTACTCTATATCCACCCACTTTCACCTTTAATCCACTTAAATTAAACAACACAAACTTCACACTCTAATCCACTTAAATTGATCATATCACTCTCCCTCCAATCAACATTGACGGAGAAAGGGGAAGGAATATGGAAATTGCTCTATTTTTCAATCATCTCTGTTATCCAATGATTTGAGGGTGATATCAAGATTACAATTATGTCCACAATTTATTTTTCAGCTTAATTATGAAAATGATGTAAAAATATAGCTTTTAAAATTATTTTTACAAAAATAATTAATATCGAAAATTTTAAAATTGCTATAAAATTAGGTTTAAAAAGTAATTATTAATTATAAAAATTTTGTTACATTATTTTATAATTATTTTTTTAATGAAATATGTTATTTTCATTTATACATATTAATATTTTTTCTACAACAAATAAAACTTATATAATGATAATTTTTAATCATATTTAAAATAAAAGACAATTTGGTAATCTTGTTTTTTCTTCATTTAAATATAACCATTTAATTATGAAAATGATGTAAAAATATGGCTTTCGAAATTATTTTTACAAAAATAATTAGTAACGAAAATTTGAAAATTGTTCTAAAATAAGGTTTAAAAAGTAATTATTAATTATAAGTTTTTTTGTTATATTATTTTATAAATATTTTTTCATTAAAATATGTTCCTTTAATTTATACATTTTAATATTTTTGGTACGACAAATCAAACTTATATAATGATAATTTCTAATTATTTTCAAAATAAAGGACAATTTGATAATCTTGTTTTTCTTTGATTTAAATATAATTTTTAATCTATCACATCCAACAAATCGCTCATAAACTTTAACAAACTTTTCTCTAAATGCACCCAGTTTCACCTTTAATCCACTTAAAGGGAACAACACAAACTTCACACTGTAATCCACTTGATGTCATCCTTTCCCTCTCCCTCCAATCAACCTTGAAGGAGAAAGAGGGGAAGGAAGAGGAAAATTCCTCTATTGTTAAATTATTCACTAGTACAAAAACTCATATTTCTTGCAAATTTTGTTTTGATTTTTTTTTTGTAGGAAACACTTGTAAATTTTGTTATGAAAAAAAATTGCAGGAAATTGCTGCCAATTTTTTTGCAAAATATTTTGTATAAATCACTTTTCGCAATAAATTTTATAGGAAATACTTGCAAATTTTATAATTTTGTAGGAAATAATTACCCATGAAGGAATTACCTGCCAAATAAAATTCTTAGAAAAAATAGGAGGAAAAAGTCTTTTCTTGCAAATTTTTTTAACTAATTTGCAAAACAATTCCCATGTAATATGAGAATTTTTAGTAGTGATTACTGTTATGTCTTGGTTTGAGGGTGATATAAAGATTATAATTATGTCCGCAATTTATTTTTTCAGCTTAATTATGAAAATGATGTAAAAATATGGCTTTTAATTTTTGTTACAAAAATAATTAATTAAGATAATTTGAAAATTATTCTAAAATAAGGTTTAAAAAGTAGTTATTAATTATAATTTTTTTTACATTATTTTGTAAGAAATTTTTAATAAAATATTTTATTTTCATTTATGCATGTTAATATTTTTTCTACAATAAATCAAACTTATACAATCATAATTTTTAATCATTTTTAAAATAAAGGACAATTTTGTAATATTGTTTTTCTTGATTTAAATATAATTTTTAGCCTCTCACATCCATCAAATCACTCACAAACTTTAACAAACTTTACTCAAAATTCACCCTCTTTCACCTTTAATCCACTTAAAGTGAATAATACAAACTTCACACTCTAATCCACTTGAATTCATCATCTCCCTCTCCCTCCAATCAACCTTGAGGGAGAGGGGAAGGAAAAGGGAAATTCTTGTATTTTTAAATCATCTCAGTTATGTCTTGGTTTGAGGGTGATATCAAGATTACAATTATGTAAGCAATCTATTTTTCTGCTTAATTATGAAAACGATGTAAAAATTTGACTTTTCAAATTATTTTTAGAAAAATAATTAATAATGAAAATTTGAATATTATTCTAAAATAAGGTTTAAAAAGTAATTATTAATTATAAAATTTTTTATTACATTATTATATAAATATTTTTTTAATAAAATATTTTATTTTCATTTATACACATTAATATTTTTTTCGACAACAAATCAAACTTATGCAATGATAATTTTTAATCATTTTTAAAATAAAGGACAATTTGGTAATCTTGTTTTTCTTTGATTTGATTATAATTTTTAATCTATCACATGCATCAAACACTCACAAACTTTAACAAATTTTACTCTAAATCCACCCTCTTTGACCTTTAATCCACTTAAAGTGAACAATATAAATTTCACACTCTAATCCACTTGAATTCATCATCTCCCTCTCCCTCCAATCAACTTTGAGGGATAGAGGGGAAAGAAGATGAAAATTCCTCTATTTTTCAATCATCTCTTTTATGCAGTGGTTTGAGGGCGATATCACGATTACAATTATGTCCGCAAATTATTTTTCAACTTAATTATGAAAATGATGTAAAAATATGCCTTTTAAAATTATTTTTACAAAAATAATTAATAACGAAAATATGAAAATTGTTAATTTATCAGATCCAACAAATCACCCATAAAGTTTAACAAACTCTACTCTCCAGTTACTTTTACCTTTAATCCACTAAAAGTTAACAACACAAACTTCACAATGTAATCCACTTAATGTCATCATCTCACTCTCCCTCCAATCAACCTTAACGGACAGAGGGGAAGGAAGATGGAAATTCCCCTATTTTTCAATCATCTCTGTTATGCAATTATTTGAGGGTGATATCAAGATTACAATTATGTTCGTAATTTATTTTTCAGCTTAATTATGAAACTGATGTACAAATATGGCTTTTGAAATTATTTTTACAAAAATAATTAATATCAAAAATTTTAAAATTGTTATAAAATAAGCTGTAAAAAGTAATTATGAATTCTAAAAATTTTTCTTACATTATTTTATAAATATTTTTTTAATGAAATATGTTATTTTAATTTATACATATTAATATTTTTTTCTACAACAAATCAAATTTATATAATGGTAATTTTTAATCAAATTTAAAATAAAAAACAATTTTTGGTAATCTTGTTTTTTCTTGATTTAAATATAATTTTTAATCTATCACATCCATCAAATCACTCACAAACTTCAACAAAATTTACTCTAAATCCACTCACTTTCACCTTTAATCCCCTCAAAGTGAACAAAACAAGTTTCACACCCTAATCCACTTGAATTCATCCTCTCCCTCCAATCAACGTTGAAGAAGAGAGGGAAAGGAAGAGGGAAATTCTTCTATTTTTCAATCATCTATGTTATGCAATGGTTTGAGGGTGATATCAAGATTACAATTATGTCCGCAATTTATTTTTCAACTTAATTATGAAAATGATGTAAAAATATGGCTTTTGAAATTATTTTTACAAAAATAATTAGTAACGAAAATTTGAAAATTGTTCTAAAATAAGGTGTAAAAAGTAATTATTAATTATAAAATCTTTATTATATTATTTTATAAATATGTTTTTATTAAAATATGTTACTTTAATTTATACATTTTAATATTTTTTCTACGACAAATCAAACTATTATAATCATAATGTTTCATTATTTTTAAAATAAAGGACAATTTGGTGATCTTGTTTTTCTTTGATTTAAATATAATTTGTAATCTATCACATCCATCAAACCATTCACAAACTTTAACAAACTTTACTCTAAATCCACCCTCTTTCAACTTTAATCCACTTTAAGTGAACAACATAAACTTCACACTCTAATCTACTTGAATTCGTCATCTCCCTCTACCTCCAATCAACCTTGACGGAAAGATAGGGAAAGGAAGATGAAAATTCTTCTATTTTTAAATCATCTCTGTTATGTAATGGTTTGAGGGAGATATCAAGATTACAATTATGTTCTCAATTTATTTTTCAACTTAATTGAAAATGATGTAAAAATATGGCTTTTGAAATTATATTTATAAAAATAATTAATAGCGTAAATTTTAAAATTGTTATAAAATAAGGTTTAAAAAGTAACTGTTAATTATAAATTTTTTTATTACATTATTTTATAAATATTTTTTATTAAAATATGTTACTTTCATTTATAGGTTTTAATATTTTTTCTACGACAAATCAAACTTATATAATGATAATTTTTAATCATATTTAAAATAAAAGATAATTTTGTAATCTTGTTTTTCCTTTATTTAAATATAATTTTTAATCTATCACATCCATCAAATCACTCACAGAGATTAACAAACCTTACCCTAAATCCACCCACTTTCACCTTTAATCCAATTAAATTAAACAAGACAAACTTCACACTGTAATCAACTTGAATTGATCATCTCAATGTCCCTCCAATCAATCTTGACGAAGAGAGGGGAAGAAAGATGGAAATTCATCTATTTTTCAATCATCTCTGTTATGCATTGATTTGAGGGTGATATCAAGATTACAATTATGTCCGCAATTTATTTTTCACCTTAATTATGAAAATGATGTAAAAATATGGCTTTTGAAATTATTTTTACAAAAATAATTAATAACGAAAATTTTAAAATTGTTATAAAATAAGGTTTAAATAGTAATTATTAAATATAAATTTTTTTATTACATTATTTTATAAGTATTTATTTAATGAAATATGTTATTTTCATTTATACATATTAATATTTTTTCCACCGCAAATCAAACTTATATGTCACACAGAATAAAGTAGAAACGCAGTCAAGGAGTTTAAACCTCACTTCTTACAAAAGTTTGAGGCACACCACGATGCCAAACCATAATAGAATACAAGGTTCAAAGGTAAACTGAATTAAATGTAAAGAACAAACATTACATGTACCATAGCCCTATAGTAAGACCCAAAGTAGGAGAATCAGTCCAGGCAGACTACGCAGCGGGATCATCCCTTCCCTGTTGACCTCGAGTGCCTCTCGCATTTGCTCACATCAACAAGTTGATGATCATCGTAAAAGAAGAAGAACCACATACAAGACAATCAAACAAGCAACATGGTAAGCTAGAGTAAAACAGTTCATCAAGTAATCACATGCATTACACAATCCAAGCATTTTATATATCATCCAAACATGTTCTGACTTCTCAGACAATACACTAGACTCTGACTCGACTCATCCAGATACATATAATATGGTCAGATTCAGCAGATGCTTGCACTTCTGGTGGATACCTCTACTCACCCCCAAGCTGCTCACCCTTGAGCTATGTGTTACATGTGTTACAAGTGTTACAATAATTCAATCCCCCACACACAAGGTTAGCCCTTAATGAGTTTCAGGCCTCCTGCTACTCTCACCACAAGAGTCAGTCCGCTCTAAGTGAGACTAACTGACTCCTTAGAGTGTTAGGATGCAATCCTTACCTTGAATCCTTACCAAATTATATAAATGGGGCACCACCATGGACACCCATTAATAGGGGCCATGGAATTACGTCCCAACCACTGAAGCACAACCCTAATCCACCTACTTTCACCTTTGATCCACTTAAAGTGAACAACACAAACTTCACACTGTAATTCACTTGAGGTCATATTCTCCGTCTCCCTCCAATCAACCTTGAGGGAGAAAGAGGGGAAGGAAAGGTGAAATTCTTCTATTTTTAAATCACCTCTGTTATGTCTTAGTTTGAGGTTAATATTAAGTTTACAATTATGTCCGCAATTTATTTTTCAACTTAATTATGAAAATAATGTAAAAATATGGCTTTTAAAATTATTTTTACAAGAATAATTAATAACGAAAATTTGAAAATTGTTCTAAAATAAGGATTAAAAAGTAATTATTAATTATACATATTATTTTGTAAATATTTTTTCAATAAAATATTTTATTTTCATTTATATATATTAATATTTTTTCTACAACAAATCAAACTTATATAACGATAATTTTTAGTCATATTTAAAATAAAGAAAAATTTGGAAATCTTTTTTTTCTTTATTTAACTATAATTTTTAATCTATCACATCCATCAAATCACTCACAAAGTTCAACAAACTTTACTCTAAAACCACTCACTTTCACCTTTAATCCCCTTAAAGTGAAAAAGACAAGCTTTAAACTCTAATCCACTTGAATTCTTCCTATCACTCTCCCTTCAATCAATGATGAGGGAGAGAGAGGGAAAGGAAGAGGGAAATTCCTCCATTTTTCAATCATCTCTGTTATGCAATGATTTGAAAATGATATGAAGATTACAATTATGTCCGCAATTTATTTTTAAGCTTAATTATGAAAATGATGTAAAAATAAGGAAAATTTAAAAATTCTTATAAAATAAGGTTCAAAAAGTAATTAGTAATTATAAAATTTTTTATTACGTTTTTTGATAAATATTTTTTGATTAAAATATGTTACTTTCATTTATACATTTTAATATTTTTCTACGATAATCAAGCCTATAAAATGATAATTTTTAATTATTTTTAAAATAATGGACAATTTGGTAATCTTATTTTTCCTTGATTTAAATATAATTTTTAATCTATCACATCCAATAAATCACACATAAATTTTAACAAACTGTACTCTAAATCCACCCTCTTTCACCTTTAATCCACTTAAAGTGAACAACACAAACTTCACACTCTAATTCAATTGATGCCATCCTCTCCCTCTCCCTCCAATCAACGTTGAGGGAGAGAGGGGAAGGAAGAGAGAAATTCTTCTATTTTTAAATCATCTCTGTTATGCCATGCTTTGAGGGTGATATCAAGATTACAATTATGGCCACAATTTATTTTTTGAACTTAATTATGAAAATGATGTAAAATTATGGCTTTTAAAATTATTTTTACCAAAATAATTAATAATAAAAAATTGAAAATTGTTCTGAAATAAGGTATAAAAAGTAATTATTAATTATATATTTTTTTATTAAATTATTTTATAAATTGTTTTTAATAAAATATGTTATTTTAATTTATACATATTAATATGTTTTCTACAACAAATCAAACTTATATAATGATAATTTTTAATCATATTTAAAATAAAGGACAATTTGGTAATCTTGTTTTTTCTTGATTTAAATATAATTTTTAATTTGTCACATCCATCAAATCACTCACAAACTTCAACAAACTTTACTCTAAATCCACCCACTTTCACCTTTAACGTGAACAAGACAAGCTGCACACTCTAATCCACTTGAATTCATCTGTTTCCTCTCCCTCCAATCAATGTTGAGGGAGAGAGAGGGGAAGGAAGAGGGAAATTTCTCTATTTTTCAATCATTTATGTTATGCAATGGTTTGAGGGTGATACCAATATTACAATTGTTTCTACAATTTATTTTTCAACTTAATTATGAAAATGATGTGAAAATATGGCTTTTAAATTTATTTTTACAAAAATAATTAATAACGAAAATTTGAAAATTGTAATAAAATAAGGTTGAAATAGTAATTATTAATTATAAATTTTTTTATTACATTTGTTCCTGCAGAGATCAAACAAGATATGTCAGACACAAGTATTACCTTACCCTGGTCCGCCATCTCCTCAGTAGGCTTCTTCCCGGTTGATAAATCGCTTATGGGTATCTCGGTGTGATCGGTTTGGACCTAGGAGGGGATACTTGCAGAAGGGACTCTAAAGCTCAAGTCAGCAAAATCTCTTAGAAAGTCAAATCTGGTGATTAGCGAAGTAATGAATGCGTACCTTTAATTCGTAGAGTCCATGCATATTTATAGATTATTAATTATGTTTGGCCACGTCATGGGTTGGGCCCTTGTTTGGGCTGTAGGTGGGCCTAGGCCCTAGCCCAAGCCCTTAGTTTGATTATTATGGGCTTGGTGAATCTCATTGAAACGTTCTGTTTTTGCCAAGTCCTTGGTTAGTTTCGTGGAGTTATCGGCCTAGGCCGGTTACCCTTTAGTGGTTGATGAGTGCGTATTTTTGCGCTTATTTAATATTTAATTCTGGGTATTTAATTGAATTTGTGTGCTTAAAGAGTGATTTAATTGATAATTCTGATAATTAGGCTATTTGAGCATGTGTGATAAAAATGTCTTAAAAAGTGATTTTTAGATGCATAAATTATTTTTGGATATTTTAACGTTTGTTGATGCAGCTGAAGTTAAGATTAAGCTCATTTAAGGTGGGAAAATAAATTGATTGAAGTTACAAACCACCTTTTAACAAGGCTGAAATTAGCAAGTTCTTGAAAAATTACTTATGCACCCCTAGTTTTTACTTGTACACTCCCCTCTTTCTAAATGGGTCTCACCAAAAATCTATTCTGCACCCCCTAATATGTCTATTTCCACCCCCTCCTACCACTTAAACTCGATTCAACCAGATGTTGCCATGTGGCAATCCCCACCTTTCAAACCAAGCCAACCATATGCTGACATGTGGCATTAATCCTTGCAAACACATGCACCAATTAGACATTGCCACGTCATCATCTCCTCCATCTCACACATGAAACCCTAACCCTATTTTCAGCCACCATGACCACCCTCCACGACAGCTGCCACCGTTCACCGTCAAAGCACCGTGAGTTGCGCTACACCATGCCGGAAATCGCGTTCTCTTCTTCACGCATCTGAGCCAGTTCCATTTCCATCATCTACACCTGCATCGAAACCCACTAACCCAGCAGTCGTGCCTGAAGACAAATGCACCATTGACGATGAAGCAGGAACGCCCATGGATTCCATCATTGCATCTGCGGCAATTCACCAGATCTACGACGTTGCATCAACGTAATCGCGGACCTGCAAAGCATGAACCAGAAGACGCTACACCCATAAGCTTTCATCGCACCACCATGGAACCACCATTTCCATCGTGCACCAGATTAGACCTGTAGCAGCGCGTCCGTCACACCATCCTCCACGATGCAACGGCTGAATCTCATTCGTTCACTTTCACCACGCATCTGTAGTGATGTCACAGATCACCTCGTGTCCATGGCAGCAACACTCTCCATCTTCTGCAACAACGAACGTGAATCCCATTGTTGCACCTGCACTTCAACATTGCGTAGTCGTGAAACGAGAAGAAACACCAACACGCACCAGATTCCATCACCTCCATTACAGCACTTCACTGGAAAACACAAACCAGTCGCGGCACCAACCACCATCGTTGCCTCCACCACGAACCTGCAACTCGCCTACAGCACCACTCCCTCGCGAGCAACATCGCAGCGGCAGTACATTTCGGAGTGCACCATGGTAGCAGCCGTCAAAGCTCATTCCTCTCCGCAACCAAAGTGTAAAACTGAAACCCTAATTTTGGAGAGAAAAGGAGCTGCCACGTGTTAGTCTGCTATTGCACAGTCAAACTGGTCAAAGCAGGTCAAATAGTCAACTCTGGTCAAATATTCAAATTCTGGTCAATATTGTAAAAATGGTCAAATAAGAGGGGCAGAATTGGAAATTGGACAGAAATTAAGTTACTAATTAATTAAATAAAGATAAAATATTTTAGCAACCGAAGAGATAAAGTCCAAGTCCAATTGAAGCCTATATAAAGAGGCCAAGGGAGAAGCAGAAAGGGGGAACAAGTTCGGGACTTCGGAGTTTTGGAACCCTTGGGGGGCCTAATTTCGTTTCCTTTCTCTCTCTTTTCTTCTATCCATTCTTCTATTTTTATTTTGCATTCATGGAGTTCTAAAATTCTTGGATTGATTCCATTGTAATTTCTTAATTGGATTCTGAGGTTAGATAAATTAATTCCTTTATTCTTTTTATTATTGTTGAAGTTTTAATTCATTTATGTCTTTTATCTTTGAATCACGTAAAAAGTAATGATTTTAAATCTATATGCATGTTGATCATATGAGTTCAAGGGTTTTTAAATCTAATTGAGACTTTACTTTGATTTTATTTAGAAACTTTCATGTGATTAAATGAGTTTTTACCAATAATTGAGACTTTACTTTGAATAAAGGTATTTACTCTAACAAAAATTAATTGAGACTTGATGAAGGATTGACCCCAACCAAGGATGGAGGCACATGCTTAAGAAGACTAAGCATGCTTAGAAAGAAAGTTCACTAATCCTTCATCCCTTTCATTTGTGTTTGTTATTTTTGATTCCCTAAGTTGACTTAGTTGAATCAACTTTAGTTGACTTGTTGACTTTTGACTAGGTTTGACTTGTTCACTATAGTTGACTTGACTTAAGCCAGCATGCTAATCTATGTTTATTTGCTTTGTAGGTTAATTAGGAGTAAGAAAGCAATGCTAGGTGGTGCATGGTGATTGGGGAGCATAAATGATGTGGAGGAGAGAGTAAAGAAAAGGCATAAAGCATAAAGTAAAAGGCATGAAGCAAGTGTACCTATGTACCTTTGGTCTCCTTTGTTTTTAACACACTTTGGTCACTTTTTAGAAACATATGAGACACATTCTTTGTCTCCTTTTGTGCTAGCAGGAAATTAGCCTTGCACACACCATAGTTAGCTCTTTTGTCTCTCATTTTTTGTAACTTTATTTGACCTAGTTTCTAAAAGCTAGGGTTAGGTTTTTGTAAAGACATCCTTATGTATCTATTATTTGCTTAGAGGCCCCTAAGTTCTTCTATATAAGGGGTGCTCCTAGACATGTAAAATGGTTGAACATTTTGAAGTAAAAACACTCTTGTGTCTCAACCATTTGTGAGAGTTTCCTCCCTAGGGAGTGAATACTTTTAAGCCTTATCTTACATAGCAAGTGGCGGCACACACATTACAAAAAAAATTGATTTTTTCTATGGACAAAATCTGTATGTAATGAACAAAATCCGTATGTAATTAGATATTATCTACAGATTACATACGAAAACAAATCCGTATGTAAACCAGGTGTCGGAAAATTTACATACAGAAAATATTTCGTGTGTAAATTTACATACGAATTATTTCGTATGTAAGTTCTCGACGAATCACATACGAAAACTTCTGTATGTAACTTACATACAGAAAATTCCGTATGTAACTTTACATACGAATTATTTCGTATGTAAGTTCTCAATGAATCACATACGGAAACTTCCGTATGTAACTTACATACGGAAAATTCTGTATGTAACGTAAATACGAAAAAGTCTGTATGTAATTGATCAGGATATATATGTGTATATTACATATATATTACATACGGAATAATCCGTATATAATAATGGTGCAATTTTATACAGCTTATTTCGTATGTAAATATGTATGTAATAATATACTTTTTAAATTAAAACTATATTTTTTCATTTTCAATTTTTTTTTTACATTTCCTGTCAATTGCAATGAAATTTCACCAACAAGCAATATTTACTTAATCCAAATCCAAGTTAATTATAAACAAATATAAAATCCAAATCAAAGATAATAACATAATCCAAATCCAAGTTATAAACAAAATAAGTGCTAACAATTTGGTCTAAAAGTGCTAATATAGTTATAATAAAAGTGCTAACATAACATAATCTAATGTAGTCCCCAAAAAGTGTTCACATATATAATGGTAATCAAACTCTAACAAAACATAACCTAAAAGTGCTAATATAATGAAGAAGTACAAACATCTGAAGGCCTAATATTCAGAGTAGTCATGTCGTTCTTGTTGATTGTTTAGTTGTGGTTGCTCCTGCTCTTGTTGAGGTTGGCTTTTCTCTGGTTGGTGTTGTTGTTGTTGTAACTGTTGGCTTAACCTCTCATTGTCCTCCCTATAATTCAAAACTTCTTGTTTTAACTGGACAATCTCTTCTGAAGAGTGACTTGATATTTGAGTTTGTCCACATGTTTGGTACGAGTTTGTCCATGAAGGCAAAAAGAATTTAGATTGAGAACATGACTTGATTGTTTCGTATATGATTGTTCCACCTCCCACCAAATCTACTACAATGACAGATTTACATAATGCAATTAAAAGTCAAATTAATCCACTTCAAAAAGTGTGCAAAAACAAGCATCATTACATGCAAAACATGTATTAAAGGAAATCATTATGTAGAAACACTAATATATAGGTCCTTATCCTGCACCCATCCTAATTAATTGAGCTTCTTGCTTATACAAATACAAGAAACTTTCCATCTCTGCCAGTACAAGAAGTAATTCTTCTTTACAAAAAGATGCTTCAAAGTGATTCAATTCACGCTTCTTTAAAAAACCACAACACATTGTTCTTCCTTACAAAACATTCTCTAAGTTTTTAAGATAGCGGTTAGCAGTAGAAATTAAAGTCACCTAAATTGGTAAAAAAGCTTTTCAAAACTTAGGAGTAGTCTAGGCAAATTTAAGGTAAACCTCATGTGCCACCTAGTACGTAATTGCAACAGATAGTAGACTAATTAGCTAAATGGAAATCTAAAAACTAAATCTACACATTTGTGATGAATAACTAAGAGACCCAAATGGCACAAATCATAGCACAATTAAAATATTTGGAGAGCAAGTGCAACCAGGTCTCTCTATTTTCAACCAATATAACTATAGATATTCATAAAAGTTTGGTAGTAATAAAGCAAAGAAACCTGGAGTGTAAGGTAAAGAAGGGACTTTATAAACCCCTATGCAAAAATTGACCTCAATGAAATTAACCCCAACAGCTTTGCTCCTCAGACGAACCTCACCTTCTTTTAGGTCTCCGATTTCCACATCTTACTACTTCAGAACCTATCATGCCACATGTAAATTCCATAACTCAACATTGAATGACTATAGGAGTGAAAGAGAACTCTGATAGCTTTCACCATTAGAAGAATGAAAAAACAAATCGATTAACTATGAACACAAATATAAACAAATATTCAGTTCAAGTCAAAGAAACAAAGACAAGATTAAAAAGAAAACAATATATAATAATCTGATTTAATCAATGGAAAAAACAAAACCACATAGCAGAGGACACCCAATTTGTGTCTTTTCAATTCAATCAAAATCCAAAATATACATAGAGCAAAATTGGTTTTTCTATCTACCCACAACACCAATCCATTTTATGATTTGAATGGGTTGTTTACCCTAACCTTAGGAAGCCTCATTACAGGTGAGAAGACATGGTGGTGGTCGCAGGCTGAGAGTTTCGTGACGCAGCGGCAAGGGTGCGAGCTCTAAAAGTCAAGCAACCTACAACGAGCTTAGTGCTTCTAGGGCCGGGCAAATCCAGAGGAGGCACGAGTGGTGATGCTAGGGTTTTAACGTAGTCGTTGGATCGGTGATCCTCTGTATCAGTGCGAGTGGCAGAGAACGAACAAAGGGTGAGTACGAAATGAAGGAAGAATAGGGTTTCCAGTGAGCTTCTTCTTCTCTATGACTAAGCTTTTCTCAGAGCTTATTCTTCTCTGATACATGAGCTTAAAATTTAGAGCGTGAGAATAAACTTGTTTTAATTTTTAATAATTAATTAATTTTAAATATGTATAATAAATTAGGTGGTAACTTATTTACGGATCCTTTATCATTATTTATGGATGCCATCTTTCCAAAAGTTGGAAAAGTTAGTTCTAACATATCAAATATTTTTTTATGTTATATACGAAATTTTCGGTATGTAACTCAATTTTACAAATCCATAGGTAACATCCGTATGTAATATCTACTTTACATACGGACTTAAATCTGTCTGTACAGATCTGTAGATAAATTACATTTTTCTTGTAGTGACATCCACTCATCTTCAAGGTTGCCATGGCTTCTAGCCTAGCCTTGTAGTGGCATGCTTCTCACATTTTTACGATTCCTTTCCTTTCCATTTTATGTTTTCTTCTTCCTTTAATTGTTCTTGGTTTTCTATGGTTTATGTGTTTTCCATTTCCTTTTTGTTTTGAATCAATCCAACATCTTCTTCTCTTGAGCTTTGTGAAAGGAACCTTCACATCTAGAATAATCTTAAAAAGGAACAACATAATCCTTCATCATTTGATATCTAGAGCCTAGGTTATCTTGAATATGGTGTTTTTCATGTGCTAACATTGTCTTGTTGTAGCTATCTTTGTATGGTTCGAATCCACTTCCATTACACACAAAAAACAGTGCTGACAGAAAATTTGACGATTTTAAAACTTAAACTGCACCAGCTCAGCGGTCCAAAAATTACGTTTTGGGTGTCCAAAGAAAGATCTTTGGGTCTAGTTTCCAGAAAAAAAAGAACCAACGCATTTGGAGTTCTGTGGAGAAAGTTATGATCAAATTAGTGAGAAAATGTCTGATCTGCCAAGAAGACGTGAATCAGCGTTTTTAGGTTTTGTTGTGGCAGTTTGGCTACAGTTTTTGCACCTCTTTAAGCTCCTAAATGTGGTTGGATAATATGTATTTGGATGCTTAGTCTTTGAGCCTCAAATCCATGAGTTTAAATGCATGATAGCTACATGTTTGTGTCTTTGTGTATGTCATGTTAAGTCTTTAAATGTGTCTAACTTTTGCTTGAGTCATATGTCATATGTTAACTTGAAGTTTTCTTACTCTTGTTTTTTCAAGTATTTGAATCTTGCTTTCCCTTTATGTCTTGCTTGATCTATGCTCCATGAAATTGATTTTGGCCTAAAACTTGAGGAAATAAGTGTCCAAGCCACCTAAAACTCTTTCTCACCATTTTATGAAGCTAGTTGTGAAAAGAAGAAAATTTTTACACCAAAATTTGTCAAAAACCCGAGAGCAAACTTGCTCATTGGTGAACTCAAAGTGTGTTTGTTACTAAGTGTTATGCTACTAGTTTTCATGCTTGAGAAATGAGTGATATTGGAAAATTAGTTCCATTCTTTGACTTGGTTATGATCTTTCTTGCTTGAGAAATTGGTTATGAACATTTTGAAGTAAAAACACTCTTGTGTCTCAACCATTTGTGAGAGTTTCCTCCCTAGGGAGTGAATACTTTTAAGCCTTAACTTGCATAGCAAGTGGCGGCACACATCCACTCATCTTCAAGGTTTCCATGGCTTCTAGCCTAGCCTTGTAGTGGGGTGCTTCTCACATTTTTACCATTCCTTTCCTTTCCATTTTATGTTTTCTTCTTCCTTTAATTGTTCTTGGTTTTCTATGGTTTATGTGCTTTCCATTTCCTTTTTGTTTTGAATCAATCCATCATCT
>Ga0214544_1006373_pt1 | contig 21823 bp, 8 predicted proteins | sample CNSS3metaG_FD_160074 | JGI IMG/M metagenome (GOLD analysis project Ga0214544, IMG submission 160074) | Root nodule microbial communities from cowpea collected in UCLA plant growth center, Los Angeles, California, USA - CNSS3 | ecosystem: Host-associated > Plants > Roots > Nodule | place: USA...
TTTTATATTTTTTTTTTATATTATATATATATATATATATATATATATATATATATATGATTTATTTCCTGATTTTAGGTCTCATTGGTGTTTGTTCTCTCCAGTAAAACCTCATCCTATTATGTAATGCGTACAATATTGAACGTATTCTCGGGAAGTAATATTCTAATAATTTGGTGTTGTAGTTATTTTTATAAATTTTTTTCTTATATTCGTTTTTTATATCATATATATATATATGATTTATTTCCTGATTTTAAAATATTATAGTGATCCTTTTAATTTTTTTTATGATTTTTTATTTAAAATATTATGTGTAGAGTTTTTAAATAATTGTTTTCAGAAACTAGAATTCCAAACCATGGAGCTTTTACATAGCGTTACATAATATTAACGCAAGTTCATGTTTTTACATCAAGAAAATTTAAAAGAAACCATTATCATAAAATTCGTATTTTTTTATACAAAATTATCCTTATTTTGCTGTTAAGAAATTTAAAGCCTTAATTTGTTTTTACAAAATCAAATATTTTAATTTTAAGCACTTATAACTCCAATTTCTTTTTAAACCAAAATGTCTAATGATATGTTTGTTTCAGGGTGTATACTGTTTGAAAGAAAAGAAATGAGATGAAAGGGTAAATTTTAATGAATAAAATATTATTAAAATACTGAAAATCATAATTTACCACCCTTTAAACTTTCTCTGCATTCGTCAGAAGATTTGAAGAAAAAGTACTGTTCAATAAATTTATTCTAATTACTAAATTTTAAATTGATTTTATATTATATACATTTTTAAATTAAAATTTAAGATATAATAATTAAAAATTTATAAATATATTTTATTATTATATAAACTATAGGATAAAAATAACAAATAAAATGAAATTATTTATTTTGTAATAAAAATAATAAATCTTTTTTATTTTACAATAATTTCATCGATTACAATTTTTTAAAAATACTAACTCATATTATATTATATTATAACATAATTTATAACGACAATATTTTATTTTAAATTACATTTTAAACACAGGAATAAAATTATAATATTATAATTTTACTAATTAAAATATCTTTTAATCTATTAAATCAATCACATTATTCATAAATTTTCACAAACTTTCTTCTCATTTTTTACCATCTATTACTTAATCGAAATAACCTCACATTCATCTCTCTTTCTTCTCAAAACTACCCTTCAATCCAAACACAAGCTAAATACTTATCTTTTGCAAGCCAACCGGGGAATGTATCTTCAGAAGACACTCCAATAGGGATGTCAAAAAAATATGTATATACGGGTATTTGCGGATAAAACCCGTAACAGGTAGGAAATTGATAGTGAAAATAGATACTTGCGAGTAAAAGGTACAAGTATTATTTTTATACTCACATGTTAACAGGGCGGGTAGGATATCATAGTATTCGTACCCGTGAATACTTGTACATCCTATACTCTAATTTAAATTAAAAAAATTATTAAAATATTAACACATTGATTTTGAATGGATTATTTTTTATCAATTAGTTTAAAAAAATCTCTATTTATTTGTAAATTGTCATTCAACACTATTTAAATAAATTATTTTCACTTTGTTTGAAATTTATAAAAGTTATGAATTGTATTTTTATTTGAATTTATGGTTAAATTTTTTTATTAAATATTTTTTTTTATAAATACCCGCAGGTACCTGTGAATATTAAAAAAATATGCGGGTATCAGTACAAGGCCTACCCGTACCCTACCCGCCTCGCTGATATTCCTACACTCTAATGCTAAGTCAACCAAATACGTTAGATGACAATAAATGTAGTAATCAATGATCGTAATTCATTTAGCTCATGTAATGTACTAAGACTATTTATACTATGTCTATGGACCCTTATCTAGATGAGTCTAAGCCACATGGCCTTATTTCTGGTTAACTCTTTTTAATCTTTTTTAACTTAGTCATAATTTACTAAATTTAATGACTTGGCTAATATGATTGTCAGGTTTTACATAGGGGGTTTCACTGGGGAGAACAACACCAATGAGATCTGAGCCTAACCACATAAGACACTGACACCACTCTCAACCCAAAACCTTAAGGCAATGGGTTTATGGGTCTTTATTCTTATATAGTGCTCTACTTTCTCATTTCTGGTCAATGTGGAACTTAGACTCACACTTGTATTCCTAACAATGATCTTATTCTAACCAAATATACTTAGGCCGAGTACATCTGAATCCAGTTGACCAAGATGTATTCGGACATGTATAATACAATAAATTTATTTTTATATTTTAAAAGTGAAATATTGATGGTGTTTATTATGGTAAATTATTTATTTATATTATGTGCAAAATATTTGTTAATATTCCATCCACTCAATCCACAAAGTTTCAAGTTTTCACTTTATTTCTATGACTTCTTATGGGTGTGTTGGCTCGAGGGAAGAAAATATATTATAAAAAATTAATTCAAGAAAAAAACATTTAATTCTATCATCTTTACTTAATATAAAACTTAAATTTACATTTAAATTATCAACACAAAATTACTTGTTGTAATTCCGAGAAATGTAACCAAACTGCTAACAAGAAAAAACTTAGCTAGCTACTTCCCTTCCAGAAATTCACCAACATAAATCTCCCAAATAAGGAAAGGTAAGAAGCCATATGTAGGAAGATATGGGTAATTTTGATCTTTTACATACCCCTATGGGCTGCAGAAAGAAACACTCTCAAAGAGATGGATGATGGAGCTGGCCGGCCAGCCCAAATCTGAAGGCCAGAAACGTAACTGGCCCAAATTAATGGTAAAGATCCAAGAGGTAATATTGTCAAAAGGTGACTTAAAAAAGCCTTAATATGTGAACCGGACCTATGTGAATGTATTCTTATGGTTCAAACTCCACATGGCACCTTCTCCCTTCACCTCCAAGAAATCTCCTGTACCCCCAAAATTTACGTTTCTGCCCTTATTTAATATCCTGTGAGAATGGGTGAAAGTTGGTACGGACGCAGTAAATTTCATTTACTGCGTCAACGTCCCTGCATCCCCAAAACGTTACTATACGTTCCTTGTACTCCGTCTGTTCTCCATCATCCATTCATTGCTTCTTCAGTCCTTCTCTGCAGTGGTATTTCCATCAATCAATCCAGGTTAGCCTTCATACCCATACCCATAAGTTTGTAAATGGAATTTGTTTGAAGGGATCGTTTGGAATTCATAATTTATAGGAAACGGAATACAGAATCCATTTCAAAACTGTATGAAACGGATTCTGTATTTCGTTTCATAAAAAAATTTGCAAATTTTATTATGAAACGGATTCTGTATTCCGTTTCATAAAAAAATTTGCAAAATTTTTTTATGAAACGGAATACAGAATCCGTTTCAAAACTATATGAAACGGATTCTGTATTCCGTTTCATAAAATTGCCTTATTTCTAGTCGATGTGGGACTTCCAACAAAATGTGTTTCTTTTGTCCAATTCTTTTCGGTACTTTTCGATATACAAGTTTCAAGTTTTTTTTTTTTTTGCATATATCTTGATAAGAAATTGTAATTTTTCTACAAAACTATTAATTAGATTATGGTTTAGTCTTTTGGTGGATAATAGATTAATTGAAGTATAATTCAAAGTTAAGTTTTATGTAGAAAGACAATTCAAGTGTAGGAGAAAAATACTACATTGGAGTTAAAGAAAGGTAATTACTTATAGGGTACCTTGTCTTACTCGTGAGATTCAAATTGTTTTAAATAAAGAAAATTCCATCTCCAATTATAGTTATTTGTTGTCATTAGTTGTGAAAATACTTTTTCTACGAGAAAGGTTTTAGATTTTTAATTTATTTAACATCAAAAGTCACATGATCATAACATGCATAGTTAATTATTCATCCATTATTGAAAATAATAGATTTGCTTATTAGGACCCTACTATTAAATCATCATCAACTTCATTTGTAGCAAATAACATGTCTTTATCATCCTCTTTCTCATTGGTAATTACCTCAACAATTATGTTTTTTTAATTCTTCTTTGATGCCTAACTGTGATCCCATTACTTGAGATATCCTATAATTTCATAGCATCGTTCTTTGGTGTGAACATTGTCATTACATTGAGTACGACTGAACATGCTTTTTTTTCATAATCTTTTGAATAATTTGCTAGCTTGCTTGTCATTATGGTTGCGAAATCAGAAATCATATACTTTGTTTTTACAGTTGTTTGTCTAATTTTCTCTCTCTAGATCAAAGTATAATATTTTTCTAAATCAGACATCATTTTATTTTTTAAGATTTCTCCACGAATTTACTTAAAATCATTATCCAATCTAGAAAAAAATATATGTACCCTCAATTCTTACATTGACTTCTGATATGACTTCACGTCATCAGAGTTCTTCATGACTATTTTATCATGATGACTCAATTATCTAAAAATCCCAACCAACTCTATGTAATATTTAGTTAAGGTTCTATCATTTTGTTTTGCAATGAATTTTTCTTGGTTGAGAATAAACACATGTAACTCATCAATTCCATCATATAACGACTTTGACAAAATATTCAAATATCAAGGACAAATATCAAATATTCAATAAACACATGTAAATGGACATTAACAATCATCTTTTCAATTTTTAGTATGCAACAATACCATTTTTATATCGCCTATCTCTTTTGTTAAAGACTTCAACAATATCCTATTTGAAATCTACAATTTTCCTGCCATATATCATAATTAGATTAGATTCATTTAGAATGATATCTACATCAAAAACATCTTCAAATTAAATTATCATTGAAATCGATTTTTCTTTTATCTCTCCAGCTAAAATCTCTAAAAATTCATAAAAAGAAACAAAACAAAAATCTTAAGTTCTAGTACCAAATTGAAAATAGAATTCATTATATGATATTCATTTATATTTTTTATATATTTTTGTATAGAGATACTTTGTTCCTATAACATTTTACTCCAACATTCAAAAAGTTTGATCATAAAATGTTTTGTACAACTATATAAACCTATAATTTAGTTCATAAAATATCGTTCATTTCAACGTATCTAACACGTTAAAAAAAACATTGGATATCATAATAAAAACATTGGATATCATTTATTATTGTATGTTAACTACAATATCACTTTTATATTATCTAAAAAACTCATATTTTTTAATATTTTTTAATATATTGAGACATGTAAATAAGAAGACATAATAAAATAAGAATCATATACTGATAAATGAAAAAAGAATATAAAACTCTGAATATCTAATAAAAAAATTTAATTAAAATTTCCAAAATTTATGAATTTGAAAGATAATCAAGTAAAAAAGAAAAACACTTAGTTAAGTGTTGGATAACCCCCTTCATGGTCGCAGCGACAGCTGGTGAAAGCTTGGGGGTGTGTGTTCTGAAGCACTTTCCTTTAATTCAGCGTTGCGTTTAGCCTTATTGGGCCATTTTTTAATTTCTAACAGTGCCAAAAGTTACATGCTTCAACCATTCCTGCTCAAACCACTTTTATTACTCTCACACCTTTTCATGTCATAATATGCTTATTTTATACTCCTTAAAAAGAACGTTAGGGTACAACAAATTCTCATGTTTTTGTTTACTACAGTGGGAAAAAAAAAGGACAGAAAGAGGGAGTGTAAAAGTAAGATGATATTTTAAGTTGTTTATTAAAATATATTTAAAAGAAAAAAGTAAAATAATATATTTAAAATGACTTTCATTTCAAACGAAAAAGAATACCATGTCAGAATCTTTTAAGAAAAAGAAAAAAACTATTTGTTTAGCTCTTTTCTCTAATAGGGAAAACGATTACTATAGTTTTTACTATTTTTCTTGTGAAGTATGTATCAATTTTTTGTGTGAAAGTTTTAAAGGGTTATTTTTTGGTCTTTAACTAATGTCTTTCGAATCCCATATGCACGGACCAAACTGAATTGGTACAACAATCCCTTTTAAATTAGCTAATTAGAGTCACATCGGACATCCTTTTAATATATAGTTAAAAAGGAAATTTAAATTTAACCATTTTAAAATTTTAATCCATTTATATTTTCGTTAAAATTAATTAAAAGATTTTTATAATTTAAATATATTGTCCAATTAATTTAATTTTTTTTATCACATCATTAAATTTATTATAGACTTCAATTTTTTTTCCCAATTCAAACATTTTTATTATCCACTCCTTTCACCTCTCTTCCCATCCTACCCAAATCCAAGCATATAGAACTTAACAAATTTTAGGGGCTCATTTGATAGACATTTCATATTCAACAACAATAAACACATAATTTAAAGACTACAATTTTTTTTTTTTGTAAATAATTTTAAATCACTCTGTATTATGATGAATTGGTATTTTTCTTTTTAAATCAGTTTCTATTTGATGAATTTATTGTAATGTTGCATAGTTATATAAATAATAAAATAAAGGAAAATGTATAGTAATATAAATATCTGAAACAAAAAATAAGATGCGATGTAAACAATAATATTCGTAATGTTAAGAAAAGACAAACATGATGAACATAAAATTATAATGACCCCCAACCAAGCCCATTTTTTTTTTCGTCTTTCTCCTTCTACCAAATGAAAGAACTATTTTGACCCTTTCTTTCCGCCATCCATCCCTCAATATTAGATGTTACAACTTCCTTAAAATTTAACATAGATTAATAAGATTATATGAGCTTTCTTTTAACTAAATTAATCACATTAACAATTTTATGATTGTAAAGAGAATAAAATAATAATCTAAACGTATTAAAAGAAAGGTTAAAATACAGAAGTAGTACCTTTCTTTTGCAATTGCAGTTGCACTTCTTCATTCCTGTTTGTCCGAAAATAACTGGCAAGTGGGAACCGACAAGTTTGTTTGCTGTTTAGCATGGGGACATTGGCCCTGTCCGAGTAAATGTCACCGGAAGCATGGGTTGTCGGTGTGGACGGACACGTGTCAGAAGAATAGACTATGGCAGAAGAGGGTTTTGTGCCTCCAACACAAGCGTCATTCTTTTGAGAAGTGGCCCGTGTAAACAAGTGTGGATTCACGTGCCATTGGGAGCATTTATTCCCAGTTTTCTCAATTTGGGAAAGGCCCAATTTCTTTTTTCTCGGGCTTTACCCAAAAAAGAAAAAATAGGATTAGGTTCTTTTCTAGGCGCTCCTCCCTTTCGAGTTTCACCACCTTTATTATCTCTCTATTTCGCAAGAATATTTAGGTTGGGATATATGCCCCATTATTATATTTTATTATTACTATTATTATTCATAAATAATAATAATAATAATATATGTTATATGCAAGGAAAAACCTAAGAAGAAGCTAGGTTATATAGGTGGAACCACCAATCCATCAATCAATCAGTCACTGGAGCCTCTATTTCTCTCTCTTCCGGAAAACTGTGTTAGGGTTTCTGTGATCGAGCCTGCAAAAACTTCCTTGGTAGCTGGGTCTACTCACTCAGGGGCACAAAAGATTCCATTGTTGGCTTCCACATTAAAATTTTGTCAGGTTTGATTTCTATTTTTAGAAACACCACTTGTGTTGTTTTCCTTGGCTATCCAGATCTCGTTTTCTGTTTGCTTCTTTGCCAAAAATATCACACTCTCTGTCCAGACAATAGGCAAAACGGGAAAAATGGTGAGGGGGAAAACTCAGATGAAGCGCATCGAAAACGAAACGAGTAGGCAAGTCACCTTCTCGAAGAGAAGGAACGGCTTGCTGAAGAAGGCCTTTGAGCTTTCGGTGCTGTGCGATGCTGAAGTCGCACTCATCATCTTCTCCACCAGAGGGAGGCTTTACGAGTTCTCCAGTTCAACTTCAAGGTACGTTACTACTCCCGAACTTGTTTTTCAGTGTAGGTTACTTGTTTGATTATTTGCTTAAGTACTTGATTAGTGTGTGTATTCTTTCAATGTTGGACCAATCTTTTTCTGCCAAAATCGTACTTAGATTAATTTGAAGCAATAAAGATAAAACAATTTTTCCTGACCCTAGTTTGCTTGGCTCGTACCATGGAGCTCAGCCCCTTGTCAGTGTCATTTGATGTTTTTAATTAAGATGGTTATCGATCGTATAAATGCTATGTGGATTTTAGTGATCCTTATTTAATACTTGTTGCCTTAAGGAATATAATATTATAGAGAAATTCATTGTGCTGTACGCATCGAATGTCCATTGTGAAGCTGGAAAAGAAATAAGCTAAAGAGGATCATTCATGGTAGTTATGTGTATTCACTGCATCTGGTGATTTTTTCTGTCTTAATAGAGCTTATTTAGAAATTCACAATAAGAATTCTTGCATAAGAAGACAGTGATTGTCAAAGGCTTCAAGGTGAATCAAGAAAGGTAAATTGAAAGGAATAGTCTGATATTAACCTTAATTAAGGGTCTCGATATAATTTGCTATTCGTGTCAGTTTTTTTTTTTGTCAAAAGTTATTTCGGTGCACTTTCCCCTAAAAGACACAGTTAATTGAAGATAAGCTGTCCTTTACCACAATTTATTTAAATTAAAAAAAAATATATGAGTGTAATAAAGTACATATAACAAAATAAGAAGAAAACGTTGAAAATATTAAATTTTAAAATGGTATTTAGAGTGAATGAGTGATGATCATATATACTGATCACTCTTTTTACTTAAACATCCAATTGATGGTTAAAACAAAAAGGACTACAAAGCGTAACAATATTTAATTTATAATTGATATAACACTCTACCAAGCATATTCCATTATAGTGGCTAAATTGGGTTATAATAAGTATCAATTAATTTATAATTGATATACACATGTTTAGGAAAAATTATTGGTCCTTTGTAACATAACGTAATCGATCAAATTTTACGTGATATATATTTAACTGCTATTATTTATTATATTTTAAATTACAAAATGTAAATACATATAGTCAAGATCAGGAATAGTCTAATAAATTTATTTATATAAAATGAAATGTTTATTACAAGAAAATTAATTACATTTTTATCTTATGTAAATGGAGCTGGGAGAAAGCATTCGGATGCAATATATGTTTTAACACTTTGAGAAGTTAATTTTTATGTCGGTCAAATTTTTTGACTCTCATAAAGAGTTAATAAATATCTATTTATTTGGCTAAATCTCACTAACCTTAATAAAAGAAATCAACAACCACAATCTGACTCATATATTGCATAATTCCTTTATTTCATAGTGTATTGTTCATAGATTACTAAACAAAAAGAAACAATGAAATTTATTTTATGACTTAGCTAAATTGTGCTTTCTCTGTCTTTTACGTAAAAAATAGTTAATTCATTTAAAATATAGAAATATTTAAGTTTATTAATTTTAATAAATAATATCACAAATTTAATTTTAATTTCTAACAATTCTTATAGGATTGCATTATTTCTATTTTCATATTTCATTGCATTAAACTTAATCTTGTTTTTCTTTTCATTTATCATTGTGGTACATTGTTAACAAATAAATGAATATATAATTTACAAAAAAAAAACCATCACTTTAATAGATTTCATAATGAATTTAAAATATAAAAAGTTAACAACTAATATTTCAGTTGTTTTTCTACAGTGAGTTTATTAAGAAATAATTTTATTTATCTATATTTTCTATATCATGTCATTAGTATTGTAACCTACTTAACCGCTAACAAATTTGTTTTTAGAAAACTTGACTGAGCAGCTTTATCTATTATTTACTCATTTTAAAATTATATCTTACTTTTCTTACATGGTTCTAAATTAATCTACGTATATTAATTATGATGCAAACATTAAAGAATAAAATTTAGTTGTATAATTATTTTGTTAGAATAAAAGATACTCTCTTTGGCTCTAATTATAAGGATTGTCTTAAAAAAAAATCGTTTTATAGGACTCTTTTTAAAAATTTATTATACTAATTATTTTATCAAAATATCTTTAATTATTCTAGTTGATATACAAAAAAATGCAATACATAGTCACCTTTTCCCTATTATAAAAGTGAAGAATGAAATAGTTTAGTTTTAAAAATTAAAACTTTATTCAATTTTTCATGTACATTAATTAATGATTTAAGGATAAATTTAGAAAAAAAAACCTATTATAGTTAAAGAAAAATTAGTGTTGCACAACTAAATAATTTTTCAAGGAGTGCAGATAGTACCAATGCCTTATATTTCAAAATGAAAATAAATTATATTATTGATTTTTACATGAAAATATTAAGCAATAGATAAAAAAAGTAGATTATATTTATAATTAGAAAAAGCGTACAGATTTTTTTTTAAATAATGAGTAATTTTAGTGATCAAAATTATGATTAGAAACTAATTTAGAAATTAAATTCTTAACTAAAACTAATTTAGTGATCAATTTATTTGGTAGCCAAAATATGTTTGTGACTAATAATATATCAATTTATAATTCAAATTATTTTAGTTATCAATTATACATTTTATTCATATTTTTATCAACAAAGAAGGATATATTAATTGAGAATACTTGTTGTGTTCCGATCCTTTTACAAAAGCATCAGAACAAAAAATTCAAACACTAAAATTACACAAAGAAGGTTTGGAAGAAAGAAAAAGACATATAAACACACAATTATGATAAACATTTAACAAAGTTAGATCTTCAATAAAAGTTTCTAGTATTGTTGATCGAGTCCTTCATTTGACTTTCATGCTTCCATTCCTATAACACTTTAGACTTGTAGAATGAAACCTTCAAAGAGATTCTTTTTAGTCAAAAAGAGTGTGTGAATCTCCTCCGTAAAAATGAAAGAGCACTCTGTACTAAAAGTCTTATAGCGAGGTTAGTGTATATGTATGCAAAAAGGAACCTGAACTTACGTGTTTATAGGAAACTAGGAATTTAAAGATCTAATTTAGATAAGAGAACATAAGCACTAATTTGAATATGATTTTTTTTTTCACTTTATTTATAATTCATATCCAAATCTTAATTTGGGTTTAATTAAATACTTCTTGCAAATCTTTTTCACCTTTTCTAAAAATTATATTATTCCTATATGTATAAATAGACCACACAACAACTATCCACGTACATTTCCAAACTATGTTACCTTTATTATTTATTCCTTACAAGTAAAATTGTTAAAAGTAGGTTTTTAAGTATATTTTGACGTGCACTAACACTTCATAATAAAAATAAAAATTATTTTTAGTTACAAAATTTTAATTTATAAATTAATATTTAAAGTAATTATTACAGTTATTAATTATTTTTAGTCACCTGGTCATTATTTATAAATTTTTTTATAGTTGTATTATTAACCTATGTGCATAGATATCTTAAAAACATGCTTTTAAAGAATCAGAATTTTGAAAAATGGTGAATATTTGAGTGATGTTTCAATTGTACTTAATGTTGATTTTAATATAATGTTTATCCTCGTTTTATTATTATTATTTTTAAATTTAAATAAATTTTGTATCTTTTATAAATTTATGTACTTTTAATTGAGTATTAAATTTTGAGTGATCAAAATTTTTATATTTTGTAATCGAGTTTTCATCATTAATTTCATTATCTTGTATTCTCTCTGTAAAATAAAATGAATAATATGAAATAATATTTAAAATTATTATCTTAGTAATTATATTTGTCACATCGTCTAACACCGAATAAATAAGATAATTTAAACAATAAAAATTCAATTGCTAAATATATAAATATTTAATATATAATAGATAAAAATAAGTTTACCAAACTCAATTAAAAATATCTTAATTTATTAAAAGTTAAAACTTATTTAATTTTTTTTTTTTTTTTTTTCATTCTTAAACTCTTCACCTTTATATATTGATTTTAATTTTATCAGGAGTTAGGATTTGTATTGATCGTTTATTTTACTCTTCAACTTTCTGTTTTTATTTTTAGTAGCATACTTTTATATAAAATATAAGTAAAATTATTGTATAAAATACTAAGGAACTTCATCATTACAATGAAAAATGTGTTATACTCTGCCTTAATTAAAAAAAAAAAAAAAACACCATTTGACAATTTAATCTACAATTGTATGTAATAGATAGGATTTTAAATTTTCTTGTACTTGAACATCCTTCTTTCACTCCTCTGTTCACACCGGAAGATATTTCGTATCATGATTTTCTTTATTTTTTTTTTTTTACACAAGTGATAATATTGTGGCCAGTTGGATTTCTAATGAAATTAACACTGTTGATAGGAATGGAAAAACAATTCATGCTTACTCATAGGTGTGGTAAAAATAGAGGGTGATATAAATAAAATATTATATATATTTTAGTCTGTACATGTGTGAAAAAAAGGGAAGAAATTTGGTTATGGAAGAAATAAATGAAAAGATGAAGAGTTTAAGAAAAAAAGAAAGAAACAAAGAAATGTAGACATCACCAAACTAAAATCAGTATGAATTACAAATTGCAATTGAAATATCACTTAAATATTTACCATTCTAAAAAAAATTGAGCTATTAAAACAGATATTTTTTAAGAGGTCTAATGCTATTTACCTTGTGCGAGGTTAGCAATACCCTTAAAAAAGTATGTAATTATTTATTTGTTGTATAAAAGAATCTAAGAATATTATTCTAATTATGTGTTCTTTTAATTTACAGTATAGATACTAATTTTAAGTAGTGTTATTTACTTTAATTCTTTATAATTGTAGAGTAATGCAATGCTGTGATACAATTATATTCTCCTGCTTTGTCCTTTCTAAGCACTGCTATCAACATTAAAGATATATTTGTTACAGAAAAATCATTTTTAAAAGATACTTATTTAAAAATGTCACTTAAATATCAGACTTTCATAATTACACATTACCTCATTTCACAGTACTACAATAAAATCATTATCAATTTTAAAGATAAAAAATAATTAATCTTTATAATAATTAATTTAAATATTAATTTATAAAGTAAAAATTCTTATATCTAAATATTTAAATATTAATTTTTTATTTATAACAGAGATTTTTGATATATAAATTAATTTCTATAATAACTAATTACTTTTAATCTTTAAAATTGATTTTTATTTAATAAATTAATCTCTATTATAATAATTTATGGGTTAATAAGATTTAGGATAACAGTTTAAGTAAAACATGCAATATTTGTTTCAGAACAAGTAGTTGTTTAAACGGAGGACAGGTTTGATTATGATACTACCATCTTGGAATCTTAAAATAAGATAAACATAAAAATAAGAGCTAGCCTTGATTTACTTAAAATATGTTTCTCTTTTTGGAAAAAAATTGTTTCTCTTTTTTCTGTGGCATGCATGAGTATCAGCTATTGGTTAAAGTTATCCTTGTTACTTGCGTGGATTGATTGCATGGTCTAGTTTATTTGATGAACCAATTACCAAATACTATTAAGATTATCCATTCAAAACCTTTCTGCCACTATGCTGCTTTTTCTCTCAAATTATTGTTTAAAGTGTGAACTGTAGTTACAGAAACCCAGGGCATTGGATTGAGGGAACTTGGTACAAACCCAAGGCATTGTCCCGTGTTATATCGTTAACTATAACTATATTATGGTCAATTCATGAAGTATCTTAAGCCACATATTTAAAAAAGATGCCAAAAACTCCTTCCAAATTCCAATGTTGTTTTAGATACACGATTGGAAAGTAGTACTTCCTCCGTTTTTCTATCTCTGTTTTTATAGTTTATCCTATATTCATGGGTTTATGTATGCTGCTATTATATATCATTTTAATCAGTACATTTTAACTTAATCAGAAAAACACTTACAACTTTTATGTAGAAGAACTTGTTTGGATATGAAGCAAGTGTGCATTATAACTAAGGCAATTCTTTTTAGTTTTGCTAGAACTAGAAAATCGTTTTTACGTGAACAGACATATTTATCATTGTCACACCCAGATTACTATGAATGTAAAGAACAAAATTAATATCCGAGTAATGTTCCTTTTATCAGCAAAGAGAGACATAAATATAAAGACATAGAGGTGTCCAAATATATGCTAAAAAATTATATTTATGATAATAGATATAAAAATTAGGTAACCATAATGAGACCCATACTCTTCATATTTCTCTCCTGCATATAATATCAGTACATAACCAAAACATACCTCAAAACCCCAATTGAAAGACATGTAACAATGTAACACAACCTTTATAAGACTCCCTCATTGATCTCTTTCTAACACACCTTTTCTGCTACTTGTGCATTTTGAAACAATCAGAAAAACTTCACTGCATAACCCTATTGGATATGACTAATGATAATCCAATGTTTGGGTACATTTAGAACCAACTTGCCACACCTCTTACAGTCTGAAACCCTCATGCGGAAAACTGCAAGTAGACATAGTCTCCTCTCTTACATCTACTCACCATAAAGGAGCAAGATTTACACCACCTTACACTTTTACTCAGACTAAATGACCTCGAACAGAATATACGTAGAAAATGACATCCCTTAATACCCTATATCTATATAACACATATCCGAGTAATGTGAATGGAAGTATAGTTAACAAATTATCACAAAAGTACTAAACTATTGTTAAAGAATCTAGTTGCTCCTTTGTTTTACTTGTTATGAATTCAAAGATCCTCCCTATGACACAAGTTTTGTTATAATCTAAATTGTAATTTATGACAGCCCAAACAGATTGTTATCAGAAGACATATATATGTGAAAATTTTGAGGTTAAGTAGTTGATAAAATGTTTAGGAAAAGAAAGATTATATAAAAAAAAATGAGATTTTTTGTGAAAATTGTAACGACAACCGACATAGAACTTATTGTGTTGGTTATTTCATAAGTGACATAGTTAATCAATGGTGAAAAGCAGAAAGAGATAAAAAAATAAAGAGAAAAAGGGATTTACATAATAAGCTTTATTGTGAAATGTGATTATGTATCTCTTCACTAAGTTATTCATACTCAAGATAACATGGATAAATGTTTTTTTCTTGTGAAATGAGATTATCTAGTTAACTTCAATTAGTATTCATAGTCAAATATTCTGTCATGCTGTTGGATCAAATCAGTGGTGCCTAAGAAATTTTAATGCTCTTGTCTATTGGAGATGCTACAGTATAAACAAAACAGTTGAACGCTATCAAAGGAAGATCAAGGACCTTGGTGACAGCCACAAAGGAATCCATGAAAATACACAGGTTAGCTCTCCACACACAGATACTCGTACATATGATCAAAACACACACTCACATATATATGATATTGTTGGGGTTGTGTTGTTATTTTTACATGCAAAATATTATCAAGAAACATGAGAAAAAAGTATTCTAACTCATCAGTAGAAGTTTTATAATATTAATTAAAAAATACAACAAAAGACAAATTAAAGGATCACGACACAAATAAATAAATAATGAAGTATTGAACACTGCCCATTTTGACCTTAAACCTTACTCATGATATAATTATATGAAGTCTAAAGTATCAGTAACAAAAAGGAGTACTAACAAATATAGTATTGTTCTGCATAATTTAAGTAAACCATATCAGTTAAAATTTATTAAAAATTATAAAATTAGTGGGTTTCATATGTTTATTAGTGATTTTTTTCTTGATTTTTCAAGTTTATCTGGAAAAACATATTCCTAACACTCATAAAATTTTGAATTGGACATAATATGCGAAAATATCATCAAACACTGTTTTTTAAATATCCAGACAGACATAGTAAATTCCAAATTCAAGTTATCATTCAACAGAAGATTAAAAGAGGTGATGATTATCTTTCAAAGTGAAAAGGCTAAAATAGCAGATATGGCTATTCAAATATATTAAGCAAGGTAAGACACACACCTTAAGAGGCACTTCTAGAAATTTGTTAAAAGGAAAAAGGTTATATGATACTGATAACCACCGTTTAACAAACGATTTCAACAAAAAGTAAATTTTTGCATTTCTAAAAAAAATAAACTAAAAGATAGTGTTAAATAGGTGCAAAAAGATTTTGATGTCAAAATATCATTCATCTTGCTACAATAACATAAAAAGCGAAGATAGCAAGTTTTTTTTTATAGCATATAGGATATATAAAAGACTAAGCTAACTTAGCTATAGAAATTCAGAATAAATTTAATAATCCTCTTTCCATTATACCCTTGCTCAAATAGACAATGCTCAAGACATTTATCAAATAGTGTCGGTAACCAGTATATCGTATATGGTTAGGAACAAGACAATAAAAAAAAAAGTAAAAGAGAAAAAAAATAGATACAAAGAATTTAATGTGGTTTGATGTATAATGTATATGTTCACGGTTACACTAAAAAATGTTTTTATTTTTGGTGAATTTTATGAACTATTTTTGTAAAATTAAATTGATCTAAATATTAAATTCTTAAATAAATTAAAATTCATCTGAGTAATTTTTGTTGAGTTTATTATTAAACCATTATCATATCATTTAGAACTATTGAATTATGGTAATGTTACCTGAGATTTATTGTCCTTCCTTGGCATAAAAAATGTGTCAGATTTGACATTAATTAGAAAAATAGTTAAATTAGGATTATGCATTGGAAAATTAAGTTAAACCAACACTTCAAATTCTATTATGACTATCATCATTTCATACGATGAAAAACCGGCCTTCTCCACACTTACAACCAAATCCAATTACTTTTAGTGTACTCTACTCTCCCATTTCAGCAAAACAAACATTCTGATTGGAGAATTGATGTTGTTGGTGAAGGAGTAAATGTCAGAAATGGATATCGATTCCCCATTTTTTATCTTCCTAAAAACAGATATGCATCTTCAAGAATTTTAATTTACGGTGATGAACGATCTAAACTTCGACAGATAGATGCGAATATCGTTGCTGACAAATGCAGCAACTAATGCACTTGGACATTCTATCTCTCGGAATCAGCTTTTGATGTACTAGCCTCCTATAATTTTTATTTGTGTCTGGCATGATAACAACTTAAATTGTAAATAATTAATTTTCTGCATGTCTAATTACATTGTTTTCAACTATTTGAATTCTCTGTATGTTAATGGACTATCTCCACACACGCACACACGACTTCTCTATTTGAATTTAAACTTTCTGTTTATGGCTGACGTTATGTGTTTACATGCAGATTCTGAAGGACGGTGATATGAGCATGGCAAAGAGAATCGAGCACCTAGAAAATTCCAGAAGGTTTCGGAACCCACTTCACTGGTTTTATATTCTGATTGGCATTGGAATAACAAATGATTGACTTAAGATTTGAGATTGTTTGATATTGTAGGAAGCTTTTGGGAGATGAATTGGACACATGCAGTCTTGACGAGTTACGACAGGTAGAGAATCAGCTCGAACGCAGCTTGGAAAAAATTAGGGCAAGAAAGGTACTCTTCAATCACACAATTTTTCTGTCTTTTTATGAAGATTGAAATAATTAATCTAATGGAAGCTAACAGCACTTCAAAGATAGAATGTTTTAGACACAAAATGTTAAATACAAAGAAAGATAATCTGAATACACATGGTTTGTTACTCATCTGAATTGTTTTCCTTCTAAGTAAATTCTGTAGAAGTTGGATTCATGTCCAACAACACTTCTACCGAGTCCACAACAAAACTGTACCAAATCCCTTTTATCCGATCAAGATATAATTGTTGGATCTCATTAACAAAGTACAAAATAACACAAAAATGAAAAGAAGCATTTAGGTGAAAATGAGATCTAAAAGTTTTCCTTAAACCGTTTAGAGAGCAGCTCAAAAACTGTAGTTGGTTCACACAAATATTGTTGGATTTATTTCTTTAAATTTTCACTATTGAGGTTGTCATTATTTGTTGAAAACATAAAATACTGGTAAAGAATCAAAGTGGTTTCATGTTGCAAATAATAAAGTTTGACAACAAAAAGGACTACAAAAAAATATGTTTTTTAGTAAGTTTTGCGAAAATGCTGACATTGAACAACAACTTGTAGAGGGTAAAGGGGGACGAGAATGCTGAAATTGAAGTTTTTACTAAATACAACACTTCCAAAGTTTACAGATTTTTTGAACTACAAAAATGTAAAAATTCTTGTAAGTAAAGATATAAATTTCATGAAAAATCAACAATGAAGTTGGGAAGAGCCCATGAGTAAACAATTACCGAAAAACTCACAATTCCTTGATGGTGAAGTTGATGACATTTTTTACAGAGAGATACAAGTGATTGCAACATGTCTTGATACAAAGGTCGAAAGTTTATCATCTATATGTAAAAGATTTTTCTAAATGGTTATTTGTAGGAAAAAAATTATGTAGAACAATTTGAGGGGTTTCACATCAAAGAAGAGGAGGAAGAAATTTACAAATTTAATCATTTTTCCTTTTGTATTGATAATCTCTTTGTGACAAGAAGTTATGGGAAACTCATAAAGAAGTTTAAAGTTAAATCTTTGACTATATAAATGTTAAAGATATAAATATTGGAACATGTTAATGAACTATATCATAATTAATATATATAATTATTAGAAAGTTAAGTTTTTCTTCAATAATAAGGTAAATATCTATCCAATCCAAGTTGAAGATATTTTTAAGACCCATATAGTATGGACATATCTGAAAAACTTTTCCCTAGAATAAATTCCTCAATATAACGAGTACATAGCATCAACACCACAAAACAACCTACTTGTGACATTATGATCGATTTTGATTAATTGGTAAGACTCCAAATTAGTATAATTAATATAAGGACAATGATATTTTTTTACTATTAAATTTTGGCAACTTTCTCTTATAACATGAAGTGTCATTTTCTAAATGGTTTTTGAATATTGAAAATGAGAAAAAGAAAAAATAGAAAACAACTTATAAAATGATACCTAAGATTGTAAGATAAAATTGTCAAAATTTAGTAGTCAAAAAATCATTTTTCTTAACATAACTCCCTTGATCAATAACCATGACTCCGTTTTTGCTCAGAATCAATTGTTCAAGGAGCAAATTGAGAAGTTAAAAGAAGAGGTAATGTTATCTTTTTTTTATTGCACGCATATTTTTTTAATTAATCTGTCCTAAATTGCTCACTAATTAGAATTACCATGTTCTTTGCACTGACTTCAGGAAAAGTGCTTACTCCAAGTAAATAAACGCTTACGCCAGCAGGTTATCATCAATATTATTCACTATTTGCATAAAATGATAAATTAGTATAAACTATTCTCTTTTATTTATTTTTATACAAGTTATTAAGACTGTTTTTGATATTGCTTAATATTGATTAGAAGTTAATTTGGAAGATGACTTGTTTGTTGTAGTACATGATTGAACGACGGCGTTATTTGAGTGATGAGGATTTGGAAGTGGTGACAGAAAAGAGGGAAGAAGAGGTGGAGACGGAGTTATTCATAGGAAGACCTGAGAAACAAATGACGTTAAAGTTGAAACCAGGAAGCCATGAAAGAGCTCATAAATGCCTACACATGGAAAATTAACAATGCCAATATAAATGCTACCTCACTTGCAATATATTCATGTATCATAAATATATGTAATTCTTGTTCTAACTCTCTAATCACAACGCTGCTTGTGAAACTCTACTTAAATAATTCTGTATAAGTACAACACTCGTTCCAATGCTCTTCATGTACTCCATATTACAGTGCTTTTGTGTAAGAAAAACTATAAAATTTCGTTTTTGTCTATAACAACTTCAATGAGGTATAAAACAGTAAAAAAAAAAAAAATCTGAGATAGTAAAATTTGATTGACCAACACGTGTAAAAAAGGCCAGATTTTGAAAATATCACCAAATTATTTTATATTAAACTAATTGGAAAAAGGGTTATTATGAGAATATTTAGATAATACGAACTTCAAGAAAAATAAAAAATAAAATTATTTCCATGTAAAATAAAATTAGTTTGTCTGTAAGTAAGCTTTATTTAAGAATAAAAAAGTTAAAAGTAAACTTTAAAATAAATCGATATAAAAGAATTTAAGCACAAAATTGTTTGAACTTATAAAAATGTTGATTTTTTTATTATCTTAAAAATAATTTTAAAAACGTTTATATTAAGGGTATGGGCCAACCACACAACATACAAGTGCTTCCTTATCTGGGACTTTACGGGAGCATTAAAAACACAGGATGCAATTCATACTTTTTTGAAAGCAGCAGGTTATCCAATTGAAGCTATGAACCTATTCCTCAAGATATTTAACGTAACATCATATTTTTATTTACTAAGCTTTGGTTAGTTTTGAACCATAATTGATGGAACTGAACTGTCTGCATATTGTTGTCGTTAAAAATTAAAATGCACATACTAATATGGCTCTACAAATCACTCAGTACTCCATCCATAATAGAAAATCCTTTTAAAACAACTATAGTTTGTCTCTACATCACACAGTACTGCAAGTTTTTGCATTTCCTGGAGATATTTAAGACTTCCAAGTAATTGAGAAAGATTGGTGATAATGATATTACCAATTTTAACTTGAAGAAATTGATTCCATACATTTTTCAGGGTGTTAAATTTTGTTCTCGAGTTTCAACTACTGGTAATGCATCATATGTTGGAGAGAGAATCCACACAGGAATTCAAATAAAACTTCATTAAACAATTAGTGTATTGTCTTAAAAATTTTGAAAATATATTTTTCACTATAAATAAATAATGAACTAAGTAGTGATAATGTGTAGACTTTTAAAATCAGGAGACTCTCGATAATTAGAAGCAATGAGATGGTTAAAAAATTGAAGGAAGTACCAAAATTCCTAAAATGGAATAATTATATACAACAGCTGTTACAAGCTTGCTAAGGATGTGTTCTGTGTGTACTCGCCTTGAATGTATAACATCGGAGAGCATTATGGAAAAGAAGTAAAGAATAGAAGGAGAGGGAAAGAAAGAAGCTACAACTCCATTAACATGTATAAAATTCCGATGAACAATAAAAAAATGACCTATTTTTAAGTAAGAAATGAGACTTCACACGAATCGCATGAATGTCTTTATCTTTGGCAGCCACAATATACTCTCATAGCTCCCTGCAATGCTCTCCAAACGGTAAAGCATTCCTTATGATGTTATTTTTCATATGGTATGTTTTTTCATCATGTTGCTCCTGTTCTGAAATTTGTTCTGTGCAGGAAAACAAACTTTGAAATATGCCACATGATTGAATCAAAATGCCACGAGCGATCACCTAATAATAGTTCTTCCAAGAGATGATGCTCCGATTTCATTGTCAGTATTCTGCATCAATGGTCACCTTCATTAACATATAAACATGGAAATAAAGGGAATGGATGCTTTCATTAAACACGACCGTATCATGCGGAAATTTTTTTGTCAACCCTGACTTAGTTAAGTAGTTAATGTCATTTAAGAAGTGAGAGAAAGCAAATTTTTTACATGGAATGGTCATGTGAAATTTAACATAAAAGGACTTATTCCCATCACTTGATGAGAACAACCATCAATCCAATCTAAACACTAAATCATTTTACTGAGGTTGGCAGGGATAACTAGATGATTAACCATCAATCAAACATATTTAAGCAATATATGACATGAAGTAAAAGGATTGGCATGATGATTGTTGATCAAGTTTTTGCAGTATATAATTGTATTGTTGGTTAAATATTTTTTAATCCCACGTGAACAAGATATACAAAGCATTTTTCATACGCACAAATAATAATTGTCCTATATACTTAGTTTCTTTCCAGGAACAAACATAAAATAGATAAATTCAAGTAATGATACACCACTCATTTTAATAAAATGCAAAACAACTTGAAATTAAAAGTTATTT
>Ga0214544_1006376_pt1 | contig 21819 bp, 6 predicted proteins | sample CNSS3metaG_FD_160074 | JGI IMG/M metagenome (GOLD analysis project Ga0214544, IMG submission 160074) | Root nodule microbial communities from cowpea collected in UCLA plant growth center, Los Angeles, California, USA - CNSS3 | ecosystem: Host-associated > Plants > Roots > Nodule | place: USA...
AATTATTTTATATATATATATATATATATATATATATATATCTATATATATATATATCTATATATATATATATATATATTTATTTATAAAATGTATTGTGAAATTCAGTTATTCTATTATCATGAATTATTAGTTTTGTTTTTTTTTTCTTAATTATGAATCCGTGTAATTTAGTTTTTATTGTTATAGAATTAAGGGTATAAAGGTAAAATACATAATAATTTGTGTAAATCATCGTAGTTTGAGAGTATGAAATTTTTATATTATCTCGCAAATTCATCTTCGCATTTATATTCATATCATCTCATTGGAACACGAATTTGAATCACTATTCGTCTCTCCAAATCAACAGATTTCATAAATCTCTTCAAACGAACACGCACTTAACGTGGCTTGATCGTTGGGTAAGTTTGGCTTCGTTGAGTGAATTAAATTGGTAAGAGACCCCAAATACTTAGTTGTTAGGTGATTCAATTCTTTCGTTGAAAGAAATTCATTTTATAAAAATCTAGAGAATTCATAGGGATTCGTCAATGAAGAGTCATATTGTGTTAGGTGAGTATACCTCTAAAAGTAACGTGCTAAGCTAAATTTTACAAACTCCTAGAGTTGTTTTATTAAGCAAACAAGTAAGTCTAGTAGGCAAGAAAATATTTTTCTAAGAGATTAAAATTAGCAAATCTAATTTAAAAAATATACTTTAATTGTTTTAAGTTTAAGGACGATTGTGTGATATATATATATATATATATATATATATATATATATATATATATATATATATATATATATATGATTGATGATGATAGGTGAGGTCGAGCAAAGTAAGGATAAAACAATAACTATTGTTTTTTGGTGTGTGTATGGCGTAGTAGAGTCAGAATTTTAGTCATAATCTATTGTTTTTGTCTATATGTGTATGGTTGAGTAGAAGCTAGAAATTTAGTTATAAGCTACTACTTGTGTATGTTTATGGTCGAGTAAAGCCACATGATGTGTTCATAATCTAGTATTAATTGTTAATATAATATTTCTGTGTATGAACATGGTTATTTTCAAGGAGGAAATATTATTTTAAAAGGTTTTAGGTTGTAAATTAAATAAAGATTTCTTAAGAGATTATTCTCACTCCACTAATATTGGATTATCATAAAAAGATATATTAGATTGTGAGAATTGTTTAAGGTTATTATATCCTAAAGTGTGATGTGAAAAAAGATTGTATCTAAAAAGTGGTAAGAAATCAAATATGAAGAAGACATAGTTCTTCGTATATAATTCTATATGAACTAGTCCAGTAGTATGACAAATGCATAATTAATTCAAAATACAAGTATTTCAAAAGTAAAGTTGTAATAATTTAATGAGTTTGATTATTATATTAATTAAATAATAAATGTGATGTGGAAATTTGTTACTTTATAAGTGTATTATATTTTAAAAGAATGCTAGTTTGTAATGAAAGCAAAAGATATTTTAAGTGAGAGTGTCCAACAATGATATTTAAGTGTTGGAAAATATTAGTAATAATCTAACTTACAACGTTTCAGACATAATTAGAATTATACTATAGTGATGCAATAAAAAGTTTATTTTTAACTTTAAAGAAAAGGATAAAGAATAATTCACCGTATTTATAAGAAAATAACAGTTAATTTTCCTATCGAATTTTAAATAGTTTTCTTCATCATTTAATATAAAATACTAATTATATATATTCTTAAGATATTAACTTCAATTGTCAAGTATTTTTACTAAATTCTAAAAATAGTTACTATCACAGCACAGTTGAAAAATGTGTAATGGCTGGTTGGTTCAGTAACCAAACTTCGCTTTTCCTTAAACCCTCGTGCACTAATAGTTAGCCTTGTCCTAATTTAATTAATATCCTTAAAAATACTAGTGATTGGTTAAGTATTACCTAGTCGTCTATGTCTAAGGTTTAAGGTTTATAGCATAATTAAGTCATCTTTTTCCATAACTGGTATCTTTGAATTTTTGTAAATTACAAAAAAATATAAACTATAAGCTAATATTTTAAAAATATATTAGTGATATTTAATACTAAAAATTAGTTACACCATTAAATTTAAAGCAAGTTGTTTTTATTGAGTTAGGTTAAAGAAACTTAGGTTTTATTCACCTAACAATTTAAGATTTAGGTCATTTTTTGACGTTTGATTGAGTATCATATGCCAAGAAAGAGGCGTTGATTGAAATATAGTCCTAAACGTTCACTTGCATAAATCTAAATCGGTAATTTTTTCTCTTTTTTTCTTGTTCAAATATATTATAGAAAGTGTTGAAAACTCTCTTTTTCAACACAATTTCACAAGATAGTTATTCTAAGCAGTAAAAAGATGGTATACTTTGCTAAAATTGTGCGATTCTTTCAAGAAAACAATAGTTCCAAATCAAGTTATATTGAACATCATTATGAACTTTGACATTTTAGTTACGTTAACACACTAAAATTCATCAATAATTTGTCATTAAATAAATTTTTTTTAAGAAGAACAAAATAAAATAAACAAATACAAAGCATGAGGAGACCACATCAAACTTATGATAAAAAGTATACTTGACAAAATATAGTCAAACTATAAGTATTATGAAAAAAAATCTAAATGAATACATGGAGGTAAAATATTAAACCACTTATATTGTTCTCTATTAACTAAGGCTAAATTAACTAACTTATCGACAAAATAATTTCCTTTACAAAAAATATAAGAAACTTTGAACAACATATGCTTACAAAAATGCAAGTATCAATGTCATCTCCATCTAAAACTTTAAGAAACTACTCATTGATCCAGAAAATCCTGACACATAAGAAAAATCACTCTCCAACTAAAGCCTTTGAAAGTACTTCCTCCAAACATTTTACCTCCAATGCATAAATAACCCTCATAAATCTAACATAAATAAAAGTTTGTATCCCTAAAAAACCTGAAAAATTATTCATGTATTCACCTCGACTAATTCATATAAAAATACTAGCACATAAAGTCAAATCAGGACAACAACTAAATGTACTATTATTATCACCTTTTATTACTTTTCCTATTTGTACACTTATCAAGAATTTAATAGAAATTTTTTGGAATTCAAAAATTTTACTCTTGACACGGTGATTTCTAAAAGAGAGTATCCAAAGACTAACATTTAATTTTAAATTTAGACCTTAAGCGAAGTCTTAAAAAGCTAAGATTTGACTCAATTACAACCACTTATAAAATATCTCAAACAAAAACCTTCATCAACTTTTCACCCCTCTAAAGTGGCTTAAGTATTAATAAAAATTAAAATATATTATCATTAATAACCCTATACTTAATAAACATTACATATAAGTGAAACCATTACCACCTTATGAATGATATTAGTTCAAGCAATACAAAATTTTACAACTCACTTCAATAGTCATTATAATCATTTCTCAATTAAAAAAAAAAAACTGAGATATCACGTTCTTGCAATTATGAATCATTTTCTAAATAAAAGTTTGAATTAACTTATTCCCTTAGTATAATTATTGTGTTTTAAAAAAAAATTACTCCAAAACAAAAAAAAAAGTTGTAAAATATCATAGTTTATCTTTCCAACCTGATTAAAATGTCAAACATATATTCATCTTTCTAAGTCCTGTATAATGTGATCAAAGAAAGAAAATTAAATAGTCTAAAAAAAATATGGAATAAAGTTAGTGGTTACTAAAGTTTAAAGAAACATTAGAAAAAAATGGATTTGTTATATGTGGTGTATAAACTTCATAAGTTGTAAATAATACAATATTCATTTTTATTTAATTTGTCTGTTTTCTAAATGAACGTATACAATTAAAAAAATAATAAATAATATCTTTTATGATATTTATATATTTTTGTAAAAGTTTATATAGAAATGTTATAAAGTAATTTATATTTGTCTAAAATAAAAATTTAGATATGGTATTATCTAAAATTTATAGTGTGTATAACACATAATTTGACATTCCCACTTTTCTGACTTGAAACCCACCGAGGACAACACACCAACTTGCATTCACAACAAAAGCTAAGTGTACAATTAATCTTAGATGTGCAACAAAAGAAACAGACTAAATAATTAAAACAATTGTGACAAATAACATTTAAAGCTACTCATTGCCTCACATTTTGGTTTCATCTAACTACATAATTGTTAGTGAAAAACCAACAAGTGCACCCGTAGCACATAACAACTAATAAGTATTTTATCGTTGTCTCCCAAAAGACTTGTGCAAAGCATGACAACTCTCGCAATTCACGACTCAATTAGACACAAAGTTCACACAAACACAATGAAAACTCTTTTTGTATTATATGAAACAGTTGGTGTGTAACAAGAAATTAACATAGTGTATTTACAATTTGTCAAGATTAGACTTCAACCATGCATTCTAAACTATCGCAATTCCATATTCATGTTAAAATCAATTCACAAGAATACTCAAATCCTATTCCTAGAGCCTTTGAGCCTATGATTACTCATCAAGTTTCAATTCCTTGAATCCTCAACAAGTGAAATCATGCATTAGTTTCAAGAACCTAAGATTACTAATGAACCAAGTTCTATTCCTAGATACAAGCATCCATAGGTATTTAATTTCAAATCTAGATTCTAAATATGTTTCCCAACACCTCAAGAATCACAAATCAAGCATGGGAACAATCCACATCAAGCATTAAGCATGGAAATCAAATACTAACATGAATTGGAAAAACATATAAATTAACAACACAATTTTACACAAGAATTCAATGTTTTACATCTAATCTCAACAAATAGAAATTGCTCTCCATGGTGGAGAACCTAGGGTTTTATAAAATTGAAGAATAGGGAAGAAATTGGAACCATAAAGTAGAAACAATCCCTCTCCCAAGGTTCTTGAATACTGCTCATGGTTCAATTGCGTGTCCCATTCGCATCTCCGTTCAATTTCGTAGCCCATCATCCTCTCCAACCCAAAAGGGGTAAAACCTCCATGGATGAAGAAGGAAATCCAAGAAGAAGAAGGGAGAGTTTCCTAACACCCTTAATAGCCTCCAAGAGTCTCTCCCAAGCACCCAAGATGTTTCTCTTCGTGAAAAATGAGGAATCCCCCAATACTCTCGTAGAAACATGATTAAATAACCATATTCGCGTATTGAGGTCGATATTCTCGCCCAACGGCTTCATTCTCGCCCAGCAAAGCCTAAAAACGATGTTCTCAGACATGTAACTCGCTGGGCGAGCCATATTTTCGTCCAACGACTCGAATACTTCAGTTCTGGTCTGTCATTTTCGCCCAGCGAGCCACCAGCTCACTCAACGAGTGACCCTGGCACCCAATGGTCGTTTTTTGGCCTTCAAAGGGTGGTCTAAAGCAGTATATACATATAGGTGAGTCCTTTTTCCATGTTTGCAGTGCTGGACTTGATCTCCGTGCCCCTCGACATGATTATTTGTGTAAAAGTCAATCTTTCATAACCAATCATGTTTCCTTGAGTTTTAACTTGTTTTCCTTCACCAGGATTTTTATTTCACACACTCAAAATAGATATTAGAAGTAAAAAAGTATAAAACAACTAAAATACGAAACAATACAAAAAATAACATAAACTAGAGGATTAAATAAGATAAAAGTTATGTAAGAGTTGATTTTATTCACGAAACTTAACATCGACAACGTTATCAATAATTCATAGCAATCAATGTCTTAATACCTCTTTTAGTCTCAATATTTATATTAATTATTTCATATTTTTATTTAATTTGTTTTTACTTAATATGATTACAAAAATGAGTTAATATTGTCTCTTTAATTATATGAATTTTAATCTAATTAAAGATTATGACTTGACAGAATGATTCTAAAAAACATCTATTGAAAAGAATATAAATATTAAAATATATCAAGTTAGCATCCTGCAGCTGCAAGTTATGTAATAATAAAAGAGACTGTACTCTTTCTAATAAATATTAGAACTACTGTTATAAATATTAAAACTAAACAAATATATTAAGCGATAATCGATTATGTAAAAAGTGAAAAAAAAAATTGTAATGATTACATTAATTAGGGTTTGTAAAATGGTATTTTTTAAATTTTTTATTACTTGTAATTTATTTTCTCTTTATCTAAATGATTCTTATTTTTTCTACTGTTTACCTAGTTTTTACTCTATTTCCTTTCTTGCTTAAACAAAACGATAACTAAGTACTATTACGTGTTTGATTAGTACTGTTGTGAACCTTAAACAAGAAACCATTATTTTATATTTTATACTCTTCTCTTCATGACTTAGCTAACCAAGAAATCTCTCACCAATCACTACAAACTCTGAAATGGAACCAATAATTGTTAATTTTCCATGCTCACAGGGTTGGTATGCTAGGAATAAAATATATATAGGACACAATAATATAATATATTTAAAATATATTTAAGTAGGAGAGAAAAGATTGTGTATCCGAAATTAATGAAAGATTTATGGAAATACCTAATATGATATGTTATTGTTCTTTTTCTGATATGTTTTACGTTGTTACTCTTAAAACTAAATAATGGGATATTAGTTTTATAACCTCTCAGCAGAGCAGAGACCAGTGACCTCTCAAAAAAGTATCTTATTGTTCAAGTCCATCACAGATCACTTATTAAACAATCCAACTCATCACGGATCGTTTATCAAAAACTGAAAATTATATATTATCTAGATAATAATAAATATATACAATATAATTAATATTAACAAATAATTAATTTATTGATTAATGTTAATCCATAATAATAATAAAATAGAAAATAATAATTTTATATAATAAAATTATATAAAATATAACATGGTAACTAAATTTTTGGCCTACCTGCTGTGTTACTGAAAACTATAATTCTGTTATTATATTGAATGTTTAAAGAATTTACTGTATCTGTATATGACGGAAAGTATTAAACTTCGGTTGGTCACTCTTAGTTCATAAGAAAGCATTCAAGTTTGTTTGTTTGTTAGAAGTTGAAGTGCGCAAATCCAGAAAGAAAAGAAAGAAGGAGATGGTAGTACTTTGAATCTCCCAAAAGTAAAAGAAAGCTTAGGAATGGAGGAAAAAGTACACATAAAATCCTGTTTACCTAAAATGTAAGACAAGGACGTGAAAATGTATTGATTATTAGGATGTCAAATAGAGTAAATTTAGAATTATTTCATTACCGGTTGAACTAAAAATTATTACTAGTTAAACTAAAAATTGAGTCGGATCAATTCAATTTAATTTGTAGTGACTAAAAATTTTGTAATCTAATTTAATCTTTTATAGATAAGTGGACTATTAAATTAGTATTTAAGAATGTTTTGTTTGTCTAATTTATTTTACGGTTAAATATATTTTTAGATTTTAAATTTGGACGTAAAATTGGAATTATCCTTGTTCTAAATTTTGATCCATTTTAGTCTTTAAATTTAAAAAATTAATGAATATAATTCTTTTACCTAATGACATTAACTTTTTGGACTTGTTAAACTGTGTTTTAGGCTAATATTAGTTGAAATATGTCAAAACAGTGTAAACAACTCAAAGATCATCCTAAAACATGTTTGGTATGTCAATAAATTTGTAATGCAATTGAATTAAAAGAACTATATTCATTTACTTTTAAAGTTTGAGGACTAAAATGTATTAAAATTTGAGATTGATGAATTCCGAGTTCACATTCAAATTTAGCGACAGTTTAACGACTAAAACATATTTGTCAACCTATATAATTTGATAACCAAATAAATTAAAAATCTAAATTATTTAAATATTATTAAATAGTACTTAAAAAGACTGAATTATCAACAAGTAGTAAATAATTAATAATAAACTATATTAAATAATTGTTGCCAATAGATTACAAGTTAATTTATCTTCAAACTAATTTAACCCATTTAACTTATAGATGAAGTGAATCATATCTAATTTGACCTACATTTAAAAATAATATTTGATTTTTCTAATTTAACTCAACTTGAATACATATCGAACCAAGTTGGTCCATGTATTAAAACTCAATTTTACATCAAATTATTATATAAAGAGTAATATTTGTAGGACAATGGGTTATATAATGTTTTTTGGTGAAATAATAAATTAATAAAAGATTGTTAATGATAGATTACAAATTAATTTGTCTTCAATTAAATTTGACCATTTAACTCGCAGATTAAGTAAATCATGCTTAATTTGATCCATATTTAAAAATAATATTTTTTTCTAATACATATTGAACGAGGTTGACTCAAGTATTAAAACTTAGTCTTACATCTCAAATTATTATATAAAGAGTTATGTATGTAGGACAATGGATTATATAATATTTTGTGGTGAAAGTAATCGGTGTCGTACAGATAGTCTAGTTAACTTTTATTTTAATAATAGATTGAAATTTTATTTTTATAGTAATTTTATTTTTATATTAGTTTTTTTAGTATTTCTTTTTATATTAGTTGTACAAATAATTCTTGGAGAAAGATTGTTAGTATGTTTTTTCATATGAGTTAAGTTTAGTCTCATATTTTTGTATATTTTTTTTATTTCTCTTATGCAGCTTATGTTATAGCATAAGATAGTTGAATTTTGAAGGGTTAAATAAGAAATAATTTTTTTAGTAAAAGAAACAATAACGAATTATATGATACAAATATTAAAAAAATTATTTTAAAATAAAGAATGTAATTAATTAGGATTATTTTTAATATAATAATAATAACAATAAAAAATAAACGCTACTATTTTTTTAATAACAAATATTTATGTCCATTGTCTTTTTATTTATTTATCTATTTATTTAATTTTATTAACTAATATTTATTTTTATTCATTTCCTATATTTCTACAACCAAGCAAAATGACTATAGATGGAAATATTTGGTTGGAAATAAATGGAAATGAACCCAAACCCACCGGGATTGGCTAGGATTATGGATAAAATATTTGCTATATATTTTTCAGTTTTTGTTAAAATAAATCAAGTTTTTCTATTATTTTAAATTTTAGAAGTTTTGTAATTTTTTCATCTTTCAGCCTTTGATCCATTCGTGTGAAAGTAGGTGGATTGGACATATATAAAGAAAAAACGTTTGTTTAATAAGCAAACATATATAATCTATTTAAAGATGGATCAAAATAGAAGATTACAAAAATGGAGCATTTTGTATACCTACTTATATCTTCAAACTGAAGCAGAGTTTGTACAAAATTCTAAATTCTAAATTTATATTTTTGTTATTGGCATTGTTATACAAAAAACGAAAAATAAATAGTTTGAGTGGAATAAAACTAAATAAAGTTGATATTTTTGTTATTTATGTATTAATATAAATAAATAAAAAATATTTATTATTTTTATTTTAGGAATGATGATTACTTTGAATATTACTTTTATTTACATCAACGATTTTTTCCCATACGGTTAACAGTAGATAAATTTCCTTTGATGCATAAATCACCGAAACAAATTATTAATACAATCTGTGAATATTTTCTTTTTGCAAAGAATCATTTAAGTTTTAAAATTTCAAGTATATTTTTTTTTTCAAATAAACTTAAATGTGAATGTTTGATTTTAGTTTCTTCAAAGAAAAGGTGAAGATTAAAAATATCAAGTTTTTGTTTTTGTCTTTTATAGGATGTGACATGACTAACCAGTTACGTTTTGGTAATAGATAAACTAAAACATCTCAAGTGATACTTATTATTATTAATTGTGATATAACTTCAAACATATGATATCTTCAAAATAAATATATCATTAAAATAAATTTTATTTTAAAATTTTTACATTCATTCAGGGTAAAATCAATTCATTATTTGTTGTTCTTTAGATTTATTGTATTGCCTATTTACGAAAAATTTATTGTTTCATTTACTATTAAGTTATTATTAGATTACTACTGAACCATTCACTTATTTTTAGTTTAATGTTTAAGATAATACCTTCAATTCACAATATATAATATATAAATAAATATATAAATGAATGTAAAATTCATTATTTTACATACTAATTTTATGAAGTTGAGTCAAACTTAAAATTTATTTTTTAACAAAAAATAACTTTAAAAGATAAATCAGTGATTCTATTTTATTTATTATTTAATCAATTATTTTCATGCACATACATTTAAATCAGACAATAATATAATAAATTAATAAATAATTTAAGCTTAAATATTTTAAGCAATTAATGAAAATGGATTTATTCAGTTTTTAACCAGATCGATTGTTCAACGCTAAAACGGACAGAAATAATATAATTAAGAGAATAATTGTCTAATTTATTAAGTACACAATTTAAAAAAAAATCTTGCTTAATGTAAAAAATTTCATAGTAGTATATACAACTTATTTAAATCAATAATTTATATATTTTATTTGAATATAATACGTTGAAAAATGAATTTTCAATATATTTAAATTTAATAAATAGAATTCTAATTTCTACAACAACAATAATAATAATTTTAATTGTATCGTTTACTTTTAAAAGTAAGTTAATTTGACCATCGTGGAAGTACGTTTATAGCATTAAGTTTCGTCGGAATTAAATGTAGTTTGAACAATTTTAACGTTAACCTAATTCAATCGTAGTCAGTCTTTGACTTTTATACTCATTTTTCATTCGCTACATGACAACCAACAATAATAAATTTTGACATTATCTCCAGACCTGCACACCAAATTAATGCACAGAGACATGACATTGTAAAATACAAAAAATAAATAAAGTTGTTACGATTAAAGAATAATTTAGTCAACATGTGTGAGTTAATTTTACTGTTGAGTGATAAAGATTTTTATCTAATTTGAATGAAATATGAAATTTGACCTACATAAATGAAAATGTTTTTCTTGAATAGTTTAGTTTCCTTTTAATAAATTTACTCACCTTAATTCAAACTATATTAACGGTTTCTACGCAAATTACTTTTAGCTATATATTATTGTACCTAAAATTTATATTTAATTCTTTTAATTTACGAGATTATTTAGATAAGCGTGTAAAAGTTAATTAAGTTGAGTCTAATCATTCTTCTTTCGATAACATTTTTTAAACTCAACTTCATAGGTGCAGAGAGGAAAAAATTTTATGGGATATACGATACTAACGAGACCTGAACCTAATTATATAAAGTATTGACACTATTCTCAACCAAAAATTTTAAAACAATAAATCTATGAGTCTTTACAGTACTCCACTTTCTTAAATCAATATGAAACTTAAACTCACATTTAAATTACTAACTTCCTAACAATTGCATAGTTTGAGAGTTAATCAACAAGATATAGTCCTAACAATTGCATAGTTTGAGAGTTAATCAACAAGATATAGAAGTAATCAATGTTTTACATTTATTGACTTACGTATGAGTTTAGAACTTCGTAGTAACTTTTTATTGTTTTATATGTGTATTTCTGACTCATCTTAAGAATAATTTTAAAAATAAGTATAATTTATTTAATAGCAATTTGAAGTCATAAAAATGGGGAAAATAGGAGACTTAATTAGTATTATTAATGGAGAGGAGAAGGGTTGGTGAAGGGTTATTAGTTAAAAGAGAAAGTTGGAAGTGGCAGTGATAAACAAACAATGAATGCAGTGGACAAGAAATGAGGTACAATTGGATTCTTCTAGCTATCACCATTTTCTGTTTCGTGTTCATTTCTCATTTAATTTGCTTTGAGGTGTCACCTTTTCTCTCTCTTAATTTTCCAACTTCTTTTCCATTTTTTTTTTCTTTCCCTTTCATGAAACATCATATAAATTAAGATGTGTAACGCCCGCCTTATTTAATATAATTATGCATGTAAATATATATACACATTTATTTTAATAATATTATCTCTATCAACAGAATCATATATAAATTTTAAAAAAATGAAAATAAACAAGTATATAAAACCTCCAAGCATGTCCATGAATGTTCTTCGGACTTCATCTCATAACAATAATGATCATGGTAGAAAAAGTCATGCTATTAATCACAATAAAAATAAGTTAGCATTTTTTTAATCAAAACAACAATAATTTAACATGAAACAATTTAAAATCAAAATATAGAAATAAATCTATAATATAATTCGTTACTTCACAATCTTATTATAAATAATCATACACATGGTCTCAATAAAGGTTTGTATGAATTTTATTCCATATTATATTCATTATTCGATTATAAAAATTGATTTCATATTATAACAATTTTATTCCATACACATGTTCCACAAAATATTAACAATTGATTCCTGAATCAAAAATGTATTTGCGTATCGATATCACCTTGATGCACCAAGTTTTGTACAGAAATTTCATGATTTAAATAATTTAAATTTATTTAGATAAATAAATAAATGAAAATAACTAAATTCAATTTAAATTTGTATTTTTCTGAGGCGAACTAACCTGGTTTATGAATTTTCAAACATACCTATCTATGGATCAAATCTTTGACGATTCTACCATACCAACAATTTTGGTACTTTATGGTCGAAAAGGTAAATTTCTTTCACTAAGAAATTTAAGAGAACTAAAACTAACAAAACTATTGATATTACTGAGAACAATAAAAATCATGATTTATTTATTCTGAGAAAGACTTGCAATAAATGATGGAGTAATATATATATATATATATATATATATATATATATATATATTGAACTAATGTAATAATAATTTTAATGTGACTAATAAGAATACACATTTCAACATATATATTACACACTAGACAATAAATATGAAAACTTATTATTGATTTACATTTGTAGAACTTTTCAAGCCGATGACTCAGAATAATTTGTGGCATTCAATGTCTTTCAAATGAATTGTATTAATCATGTTCTGACCCATTACATGTATAACATCCACCAAAATTGACCTAAGTTATTATGTTTGGCTGATTACTTACATTCCTTATAGAAAACAGTAATATAATCGGTTTTTACGTTTTATCATATATTATAAAAAATTTAGTATTTACCGACTGAATTTTATTAAAGTACAATAATATGTATTTACACAAAAAAAATCATATAAAGAAATATAAGTTTATTAATATTTTTCCTTCATGTATTTATTTAGATAGTTTTTTTTTATAATGGATATAGTTTCTTGAAGCGTAAATTTTATATGAATTTAGTGTAGTCTCTTGTGTTTTTGTATTTTATTATTTTATTTTACTTTTAATAAATTATAATATGATGACAAATGATTAATAAATTTTGGAGTGTCAACACTCAAATGTCAAAATTTATAGTCATACTTAGCATAACTTTATTTTGAATTTTAAAACTTTGTAATCATTCTTTTTATTTAATTATATTTGTTAATTATATTTGTCTTCAATTACGTACCAATCTTTATTATTTATTTATCCTATTGTAATATTGGCTTCAAATATATATTTGTGTATAACGAATAGGTATAATGATAATAATTATTGTGAAAGAATAAAATTTATGAAAATAAAAGTTTTGTCATTGCAATTAGATGTGTAACTTTTAAGATTTAAATGATTAAATTTTAATTGAGGTGAGATATTTTTGGGTTATTCTATTAATTTTAGTGTAACTCATTTATTTCAATTAGTCATGCAAAATTAATTCAAATATTTATTAAGTATGATCAAAAGGATAATATGGACAAAAAGAAGTATTTGTATCTATTTTTATATGTTCTCATTTTATATGATTTTTGTCTCACTCTCCTCTTTTATTGTTGTGTATGAAAAACAAAGTTCAACAATCTCATTCTTTAATCCTTTCATTGAAATCATAGCCTTTTTTTTGGAAGCACATGATAAATAAATGTTGTGAATAATTCCATAACATTTTAAGAATGAGTTTCAATACCTTTAATTTTTTTGTGTCATCTCCAAACTAACCTCTAATCCTAAAAAGGACAAATTAGAATTACATTTTGTATGTACTTTATAATTAAAGTGAATCTCCTCATTAACTTATTTCCTGCTATTCGAAGATCAGTAAAAATTTATTAAGCAAAAAATATAATAGTAAATAAATAAGGAGTGATTTTGAAATAAATAAGGAGTGATTCCTAATATATTTTCAGGAAAATAAATATTAAAGCAAATTCAAGAAAATATATCCATTTTTAGTAAATAATATTTCAATTAATTTTTCGCTTTGAATTTATGAATCTTTCTCATCTATATCATGCTTATTGATTAATGAAGAATAAATAAACACCATTAAGTAAAGTACCGTAATTTAAGCTCCATCTACATATTATTTTTATTATAGTTTTGATGATTTAATGACTATATATATATATATATATATATATATATATATATTAATGTTTCTTTCATGTCATACTCTAATAATATTATAGGTAGGGATATCAAAAAAATTTGTGCCCACATGTATTTGCGGATAAAATCTGCAACGAGTAGGAAATGAATATTGAAAATGAATACATGCGAGTAATAAGTACGAATATTTTTTACACTCGTATGTTAACGGCACGGGTATGAATATTATAGTATTTGTACTCATAGATACCCATACCCGTTATACTTTAATTTGAATTAAAAACAAAAATTATAAAACATTAACACATTTATTTTGAATAGGTTATTTTTTATCAATTGATTTTAAAAAATCTTCATTTATTTGTAAATTGTCATTCAATACTATTTAAATGAGTTATTTTCATTATTTGAAATTTATAAAGGTTATGTATTGTATTTTTATTTGAATTTATAGTTAAATTTTTTTATTAGATATTAATTTTTTCTTTTTGCAGATACCCGCGAGTACCCATAGATATTAAAACAATATGCGGGTACTCGCATAACAGATAGCTGCACATATATGAATACGGGTACAGGCGGATATTTATCTCGTAGGTAAGATATGAGAAAGCTACTACATGTATCATACCCATCTTATTGACATCCTTAATTATAGGTGTATCTAAATTTAAAAGATAAAAAAAAAAAAAAAAACTTTCAACGATGTATAACTTGTCATTTCTTATTCAAATAACATAAACGTACAACCATTTGTTTATCTCAATTTATTAACTTGAGAATTCTTAAGAACACTTTTGGAAAGATAGAAAATCATCTTTCATAATGTAATGTTGATATTGAGTCACTACATTAATCTCAAATTTACCATTGAAATGATCTATTGGCTTGTTAATGATATTAGTCTGTATATCGACCGGAATGATAACCACATATATTAGTGATAAAAATTCGGTTGTTAAATTGATATAGTAGAATAAAATTGTTTATTTTAATCATGGAATTAGAAAATACTTTAACGTAACCAAATTTGTAATGACATAATCACAAATTCAATAACTATTTAACGACTGATTTTGAAATTGATAATTAATTATTAGAGTTATCGTCATTATTTATTTGTACTAACTAATTTGGTGGCTATGGATGTTTGAGACTAATTTTACCTATTTAACGATTAATTTTGTTGGTGACTAAAATACTTTTTTCTTTATCTTGTATTAAGTTGAACATTCATAACAAGAAGATATTTAAAATTTAACGTGGATTAAACCCACTCCAAATTATCACTGGAATTTATGAATATGTATAAAAAAATGCATCGATTTTAGAGACGCAAAACAGTAGACACTTGATTTAAATTTTATATAAAAAATTGCATTGTAAATTCAATTTTTGAAACCAAAAAAGTTTATAATATAACTAATAATTTAAAGAAATTGTTGATAAATTATTGTGTCAGTTAAATTGATATAAAGAAATTAATTTGATATCTAGAGTCTGTCCAGCCGACACTAAAAAGTAAAACCACATTTAACTTTTATTTATAAAAATCGGTGTCAATTAGACCCAAACTGATTAATGATTATTATTATTTATTTATGAAGGGTTAGTGTCGACTAGGTCCATGATAAGTAATAATAAAAAATTAATTATTTATTTATGTAGTGTTGGTCAAACTCACGTTGAGTTATAAAAAGATTAATTTTTATTTATAAAAAAATATGTTGACCAAACTCAAGCTAAATAATAAAAGAAAATATTCTTTTAATAAAGGTGTGATCCTTTCTTTCTTCATAGCTTAATCTCATATTAATTCAAATTTGGTAAGTAATCTCTCAAATTCCTTTGATAAGTGTTTATGTGAGATAATTTTGAATTGAATTTATTACTTATCTTGTTTTTTATTTTAATGAATTTATGTATAAATAATCCTAGTTTAGCTTATTTTGCAATTTTCAATATTAATAGATAGTCAAAATGAATAAATAAAAAAAATAAATGAATTTCAAATAACTTTAGATAAAACTGACATTGATGTAATTGGATAACAGAGTTGAGGCTTGAGTTACACCAACAAATCTATTGCAAAAGGAAATCTCAAGTACTGAATCAAAGGCTAAACCATGAAGATTCCTTTTTAGGAAGTTATCTTAGGAGTTAGAACTGTCAAAACAGGTCATACAGTCCAATCTAACCCAACTCACTATGAATTAGTCACTTAATAAACTATTAACTTAATTCGACCCATTTATTAACGTATATGAAAATTTTGATCGTGGTCTAATTACCGTAAATTGATAGATTAAACAAATTAATTCACTTAATTTAAATATAATACAACTTTTTTTAATTAAAAAAAACTAAATTATAATTTTAATTAAAAATCTAAATAAAATAAGATGTATTATAAGTTTATAAGTTCGTAACTTCACATAAATCACCTTCCAATTGAAAAGGAAAGTAGAGTATTTATCTAATATCACGTGATTTGTGTAATTTATACTTTTACTTTTATTATAAAGCTTAATTTTAATTAAAAGATAACTATGATGTCATGTGATGTCACATGAGTTGGACTTATTCATCTTGTTTACCTAACAGGATTAAATAGATTGTACGTGGGACATGCATGGTAATAACAAGTCAGTAAAGAGTAAGGATCAATTCCTTTGGAAGTAGCTTTCAGAGCTCAACCCTTAACCTTAATTTCTTTATACTAACAGCTGCAGATATATATGTGGGTCTACTTTTATCTATTAATAATAAGAAAACAAAAATATTTTTTGTTATTAAATCCATAAAAATATAAAATAAATATAAAATAGATGATTTTATAATAATATAGTGTTAATTATTGAATCTGAAAAAATAATTTTAAAATAAAAAAGTTAAAATAATAATTTTATTTATATTAATAAAGATAAAATTTGGGTAAAATGCGTACAGTAAAATATCAATTATAAGAATAACATGTTATTTATTAACGCCTGCGATCGTAACCATTTTGCAGGACGAAATGGTGGTTTGATCACATTATTATGCTATCTTAAAATATAGAAACGAGTCACGTATAAGGTTTGAGGACCACTTGTTTTAGCTTTGTATGGACAAACTGAAGAAGTTTCGTTGAAAAAAACTTTCCATCCAATTACTAATAGTAATACCCACTTCTGATCTATCTGTATGTATGGAACTGTGTGCAAAAATTATTTAATAGACGTGAGGATTATATTCATATGATAATATTTTAATTTTTTATTTGAAAAATGTTGATATTTGATTATTAGTTAATAAATTTTAAACTTTTTCACTGTAAATATAAATATTTATAATTCATTTTCTATTATTTTCTTTTAGTTTATTGAATAATCAAAATTTATATATATCTTTTTAATTTAAGTCTTATATTTTAATTTTTTTAAATGAATTGTGTGATTTTTATTTTATTTTACAATTATTAATTTTATGTATTAAAATATATAAAATTTTGTAATTAATATAAAACTTATTAATATAAAATGACTTTCATTACTTAGTATCGTTTTATATTAAGTAATAAAATGTCATACATTTTAACATATGAACAAAAGAAGAAGAAGAGGTTAAATAATAATTACATATCTAATTGAAAAAAATTATATGAAATTGAATTAAAAAATATATATTTTTAGACTATTTAATAAACAAAAAAATTACTAAAACTTTATTTGAAAATATTTAAATATATCAAAGATTTAAAAACTTAATTATTTTTTAATTATATACGAGTAATTATTAATTAGATTACTCGTATAGAAAGAACTGGGTGTTGTACCTCGAAAAGCATAATTTTTAATAATTAGCAACGTGGAAGACATAATTTTGAAGTCAAAAAATATTTTTTGGTTTTATTTTTAATTAAAAAATATCATTTGATCCTCATCTACATTTTTTTTATTTAAAATAGTTTATATAAGAAACAATTCCTTCCTTCTTCTAACTTTGAAAATAGAAAATATATTTTTCAAGGAAACTTCCCTTGACAAAATGAACAAAAGAATATAAAGCGAAGACCCCACAAACACCTTCATTTTGAAAATAAGTACGGATCCGAAAAGAAGGAAAAAAAAAAAAAAAAATAATGTAAATTAAAATGAAGGGAGCCATTGATAGCAACTGAACCATCAAAAGGGTTGGTTTGAAGCAATCCAGTGGAAGCCTTTAAAATTCACTCACAAATAAATGATTTGGGGCTTCACAAAAAATTTCCCATCACTTTGGTTTCCCACACACAAGAACTATCGCTTTCACTCTATCCATAGCTGAAAGCTCACAGAGATGGAGGAAGCGGTGGATGCAGATGATTTGGTGAGGTCTGCGAGCAGCTTGAGGATGAGCATAGGATCTTTAAGCAGAAGAAGCTGGGTTTCTGCTGGTGTTTCTGAGCTCTGGGGCGCTGGCCATGGCGGTGATGTCTTTGACAGAAGCACAAGAGTGGATCATGATGATGATGAAGAAGAACTCAAGTGGGCAGCCATAGAACGCCTTCCAACGTTCGAAAGGTTGAGGAAAAGCCTCGTGAAAAGGGTCTTAGAAGAGAGTGGAAGGTTCGATTATGAAGAGGTTGATATATCCAACCTAGGTTTCCAGAACAGGAAGAAACTCCTCCGTGCCATTCTAACCACCGTTGAACAAGACAACGAGAGGTTCCTCCGTCGCATGAGAGAGAGGATTGATAGGTCAGCTTCTTATTTTCTTTATCATGTCACCACCGACATAATACCATGGTGTTTGTTTGTTTAATCACTTTTTTTACTGTCTATTATGTCGCATTAATTTGTTAAGTTTGATGTTAAATTTGTTGTGTTGATCAGGGTGGGGATAGAGATTCCAAAAGTTGAAGTTCGATTTGAAGATTTGTTTGTTGAAGGAGATGCATTTAATGGAAGCAGAGCACTGCCAACCCTGGTGAACTCCACCATGAATGCGATGGAGGTATATGTTTCTTTCTTCCCTTCTTCTCTAATTTCTCTCTTTCTGGTTTTGATGCTAACTAAAAACCATCCACATGGCTACATATTAAAGAAAAATAGTACATCCTACGTAATAACAAATTCTGTTTTATGTTGTCTCTTCATTTTCTACAAATAGATTGCTTCACCAGTTAATGGTAAATATTGAGGGATTCACAGATAAATATATGTTAAAAATGTTTTTTTTTTTTTAAACTAGGGTTGTTAAAAATACATGATAGATCAGTCAACGTTGGATAAACTGACTTGGATTTTGAAAAAAAACTGACATAAATCCGACTAATTTGAAGAAATACAACATATTAAATGCGTGTAACCAAACTAAATAACATACTTCAATAGAATCCAACTTATTTTATCCCATTACTTTTAAATTTATTAAATATAGATTAGAAGTAAATGAACTATAGCATATGGAGCAAGTCGAATCATAAAATATATAATTAAGAAAAAACATTTCAAATTAGGTCAGGCTAACCCACTTCCAATTTAGCTAATCCATTACTCTATATGATATTAACTCAAATTGAAGAATTTAAAATATATTAATAACTTACTGAAAAATTAATTTTAATATATTTTTCTATTAATATCACAGAATTAAGTTTATGAAATAAAGAAAATAATATTCCTAATAAGAATGTGTAATTTTTGACATTTTAAGAACAATTAAAACTAACAAAATAAATAGTGAAATAAAGACAATAATATTCCTAATACAGAAAATAATATTCCTAATAAAAATGTGCATTTTTTTATATTAAGTATACAAATTACTATAGTAATTTTTTAACTCAAATATTTTATTAAAAGAGACAGAATATAGTTACAAATTAGTTAAATATTTATGAGTTAAATTCTTGAAATAAATAAACAGCGATTTCAATAAAATCAATTAATGTTTTTGGTCTATTTTTTGTTTGTAATAAATCTTTTAAATAAATTAAAATTCTTAAAGTGATAAACAATATAGAAACAAGGGAGTAATTATAACATTTAATAATGTGTACTTAATGTTTCTCAATTACTGACATTAAAGTCAACACAAATTCTAACCGGTGTTCCTATAATGTTATTATATAACATGGTTATAAAGTTAAAAATATTTTTTTATTGAGATACTTGAAAACTTATTCTTTGTAATTTCGGTTCAGTTATACATTTTATTACTCAATTGTTATCAATTTGAAATATTTTCTATCCAAGCTTTTCAATTTTATTATGAGTTTTCAATACATTTTATTACGAAAATTTCAATGTTTAGACATTTTATCATCATACTATTTTAATTTATACAACGACATCATTTAAAAAAAAGTGATAAAGCAAAGTTATTTTTCGAAATATGTAAATACCTTATTATATATTTAATATATAAGTAAAATGTGTGAATTTTTTTAAAATATAATAATAATAATAATAATATTATGTACAAAGAAACAATTCAATGGTAAAAGTAAAAAAAAAAAAAAAAAAAAGCATAGTTAAGAGGTAAAATGAATTTAAACAAAAACTTTTTAATACATTTTTATATGATTTCTAATCTTTTAATTCAACCAATAGTTGTGACGTTGGATAATATAGTTAATAAATCTTAAGATAAAAGCATTAGAATAAAGAATTAATGAACAAAATTTACAAATAATTTTGGATAATGTTTAATTTAATTTTAATGTTTTTATCAATTATCAATATGCTGGTATAATACTGTCATAAAATACTGAAAAATGCTTTGATATACTTTGTTTTTAACAAACTTTTTTTTTCTTCCGAGAATGATTTAACTCACTGTCAAATTTGACATCACATACAAAAAAATAAACTAATTGACATGATTTTACTCTTTTCTGAAAGTTGTCTTACAATAAAATCACATAGCATCAAATTTTTGTTTCATTTTTATTTTCTTAACATACGTCATTAAGACTGATTAAGAAAACCATTTAACATATTAAAAATATTTTAATACTATTTAGAGGAATAAAATACTAATTAGATTTTAAAACCAATATCATACGTTCAAGAATTCATAAAAAAGAACATTAATTTTTTAGACAGTAAAAATCTATTATGAGAGCATTCTAGAGATGTGAAAATGGGTTTCAACCCGTGAGCCAACCTGATTCATCACGGGTTTGAGTCGGGTTGGGTTGAGAAAAATTCAACTTTTTAAAAAGTGGGTTGAACCCAACCCGGCTCACTTAACCCACGGGTTAAACGGATTCGAGCCGGGTTGATGGTGGGTTGGCCCACTTAACCAACTAACATTTTTTTACAACTTTTTTAATTTTTTTTAATTTTTTTAATTTTTTTTTTAATTTTTTTAATAATTATTTACTACTTTTATATTTGTTTACAATTTAATATTTTTAAATGCTAGAATGTTGTTTAATTATATTTGAATAGTTTGAATGTTTAATTAATTTGATTGTCAAGTTATATATATATATATATATATATATATATATATATATATATATATATGTTTT
>Ga0214544_1006377_pt1 | contig 21818 bp, 6 predicted proteins | sample CNSS3metaG_FD_160074 | JGI IMG/M metagenome (GOLD analysis project Ga0214544, IMG submission 160074) | Root nodule microbial communities from cowpea collected in UCLA plant growth center, Los Angeles, California, USA - CNSS3 | ecosystem: Host-associated > Plants > Roots > Nodule | place: USA...
AATAAAATGGGGGCAATGGGAGTAAAAGCATGCGTTAGAATTCTGACTCCTTTGAGGAAACCAAAACTTTCTTAATTACATAAAATGTTTGACTTTTCCATTTTTTAATTCCAACCCTGTTTGAGTCAGTCACCAGGTCCTATCTTTCCCAACACTTTCCTATGATACTTCTCTGTCTGGTCAGATACTTGGCTTCCATAACATAACCCATCTTTCAATCTTTTTTTCCCTTTTCCATTCATATTATTATTCTAATATTAACTTTATATAATATTTCATCTAGGGTTACTAAAAAAATTGTATTTTTAAATGTTTTTATTTTTCATTTTCAGTTCCAGTAGCTTTAGAATGAGTAATTATAATAATTACACATCATTACTCTTTACACCACTCCAACAAAACTTGTCACCAAAACCTAAACCGAAAGTAATAAAGAATAGAAACTTACAAGCCTTAATAATACTATTTATGGCTAGGGCAAAATATATATTAGTTTTCAAAGTTTCTGATATCACACAGTTTTCATTCCTAAGTAATTAAGAATAAGTTGAAATATAAATCAAGGGTTAATCTTTGATAATTATAGTCTGTGCATACAAAAGGAAACATAAATGGATATGGAAATAACAATGTAACCTTACTCTTTAATATTTAAATTAATTATATTTCCATCTCTTTAATCTAATGGTTTAATTATAGTATTTTTCTTTTATCATTCAGCATTAATAAATTATGATGAGATTATTATTTTTTATTATAATTATTTTAATAATTGGAAAATATATTTAAAGTCATTTTATTCTGTTGAAGTGATTATACATTAATTTTAAATAATACTTTGCATAAATTAAAAGATTGATTGAAATTATATATTACTAAATATACACTTTTAGAATTTCATTTATTCATTTGTTATTTAGCTTTTTCTCTTAGATTTTTAACTTTTCAACTTTGATATATTGTAAAATGTTTGTTTTTCATTAAACTAATTTATTAGCCTTGTCATTATAATATTATTAATTTTGTTGACATGAGAAAGGGTGATTTATATGGTATGTTTTGTAATTTTTTTTTGCCCACCAAGAGTAATTACTGCTAAAAATTATCATATTACATGAGAATTTTCTTGCAAATTTGTTAAAAAAATTTACAAGAAAACATTTTTTTTTGCTATTTTTTCTAAGAATTTTAATTGACAGATAATTTCTTTATGTGTAATTATTTTTTACAAAATTATAAAATTCGTATGTATTTTTTACAAAATTTATTGTAAAAAGTGTTTTATACAAAATATTTTACAAAATAATCCACAGGAAATATAAGTTTTTTAAGTAATGAATTAAGTTAATGTAATAAACTAACAAAAACAAACTTAGTATATTTAAAAACTTCAAGAAATTAGAATGAAACTTTCTAAGCTTAATATAAACTATATATTTAAACTAATAAAAGGAGAAACTAAAAGTGATTTTAGTCTTTGGAAAAGTATTGGTAACGCACTCTTATCTTTTAACACGAGTTGAGATATTAACTAATAATTATTAATAGAAAAATAAATCATTAAATAAATGAAACTCACAAGAGTTTATGATTTTCAGTTGAAACTCACAACAGTATATGATTTTCAGTCAACTGATGTTAAATAATATGTTAAAAGTAAGTTACAAAATTATAATCATTCAACCTAAAATTCTTATGTTATATTTTCTTGCCTTTATAATTGTCGTTTTTTTAATAAAAAAAATTCCTTTTATCTGTATTTTAAAAATTTTAAGAAGTTATGACTTTCTTCAAATATATATTTATTTTTCATTTTATATTAAAAATTGTCTGGATTTTAAATAGAGAGAATAAATTAAAATTTTCTTAAAAATAGAATAATTAAAATTTTATCTTAAATTTGATAAAAAAAACATAAACAAATATTATATTGAAACAGATGAAATATTAAAATCTAGCTCAAATAAATAATCAAATTCTTTTACAATACTATAAACTCGTCAATCAATATATAAAAATTCATATAAAAGTACTCCTTTTTTTTTCTGCTTCAAAATGTGAATCTCAAATCTTATAAAGCCTTCTTTTTCTTTTCTTTTTTTTTAAAAAAAATCACAACTAAACATCCTAAGACTTCCCATTTAAAATCATTTTGTATTTAAAACTCCTCATAAACTATTAAACTTGAATATAAAGTAATATTTTTATGAAGTTTTGAAGCAAAAAAAAAAAATTAATAAGAAAACTAAAAAATATATTTATTTTAAAAAATAAAAATCTTAATCCACTGAAACAAACCCTAAAATCTAAGATGACAACAGAGTCTAGAAAATAGGAGCCAAAATTCCTCAAAGTGGTCCCATTTTCAATGATAAAATTCCCAACATGTGATGGAATAGTTCTCAGTGTAATTTGATGGAAAATGGGGGGTATTTTAGTTAAATGCAGTAAATTGTCATTAACTTTAAGTTATTGGAGTAGCAAACTGATTAGTTGACATAAACCCCATCAATTAATATGATTTTATTTAAGATAAGCACTGTTTCAGTATTAATGTTACTTGACTTTTGGGAGTTAATTATTTATTCCCTCTCTTGTCTCTCTTATTGCTTTCTGAATTTGTCTCAAAAATTCCTAATAGTTTTTTTTTTTTCTGATTGAAGTTACATTTGCTTAGTATATATCTTACTTAAATATTTAAACAAACTCACAAGTTTATTTTATTTTTTTTATATAATACTTTTGATAAAACAAGTTCTTTGTCATGATAATTTCCGTATCTAGTAATTATCTTAAATATATATTTTATTAAAAGATAAATAATATGATATTACTATTTTTGTTTTTGAATTGTGAGTGAGGTTGGACCACACTGTGACTTAGCTTTTGCCTATTGAATTGATGAATAATGAACAAGAAACGGCTAAAGAGTGATGATAGGATTACCCGGGGCAAAGGCAAAGTGCTCATTGGAAGATGTGTACTTGTTCTTTGTTTCCTTCTATTTATTAACTTCAAAAGAAAAAAATTATCTTTTACATGTTTAAGTTTAAGAGCATAATTTAGGAAATTTTTACTAACCTTCTTACGCTATTTTTAATTACAATTCTCTAACACTCTCTGGTTTGTAAAGAAAAACATTCATGTCTCTTTGCATAGCATCAAATTGTAGCTGTAAAATTCGTGAGTTCCTCTTCTTAAGAATAAGAAAAACATAACGAAAGAAAACATGAAGAATGAATGAATAAACACTTTATAACAATGAATGGTGCACAATATAGTTGGCCCTATCAAATATATAACATTTTTTTTGTGGGGTGCAATGGAAAAGAGTGAGTGTCTTTAAGATTTGTTATTTTGTTGAGTGTGTTGAGATTTTAGTTATTTCTAATAAAAAATTGTTTGCAATTTCAGTAATATGTTTTGGATATTAATGGTTGAGATTTGGAAAAGGTTTATTTAAAAAAAACAATAAGTTATCAATCTCAACTTTTCTAATTTATAATTTTTTTTAATGTTTTTTCTCCTCTTAATATCACTCATTATATATCTTTATCCAAAATTTATTATTGTGAGATGCAAATGAACAAAATATCTAAATAAAACTCAGTTTAAGAGCAATCCAACTTAATCTAAATATTATGAAATAAAAAAAAAAAAAACCACCTCATACGCTCTAAGTCATAACATTTTGATATTTATTGTAAAGTAGGTAAAATTGATTCTATATCAAGATTTTTTTAATCAAGAAACAAGAGAGATGAAAAGTTTGAAAAATATTACATCATATTAAAATAATGATGGATAAAAGTGTCAAAACAGGTCAGTCCGACCCGTTTTGGTCCGTCCTCTTTTGATCTGTTAAGAAAGGATTAGGCTTAGTTGGTCCACCTCTATAAAACGATATAGGAATTGCAACCCTTTCTATCACAAGACGGGTCGATGGTTGACTTTTTAATATTTTTTTTCAAAATTTTTGTTTATATAATTTGTTTATATATATACACACACTTATAAATGAATATTTAAAGTATATCTAATTATATACAATTTTTCTAAGATTTTAATTGATTAATTAATATTTTTAATTAGATAAATTAAAATAATTATTATATTTGCATGTTAAATTATTTTATTATAACTAATAATTGAAATTTAGTTTGTAAATGTTAATGATCTATATTATTTTACTGTTGTATATTTACATCTTTACAAAAATATAATATAAAAATTTTAATCTTTTTAATTAACTTTAATTGAAAAAAAAATTAAAAAGGGTTAGCATACAAACTAATCCATCTTTGAAGCATCAATTTGACGGATTAAACAAATCGAATCAAATGGGTTTATGAACTAAAGATGTCAACCCGACTCACTCTATTTTAGCAGGCTAACCTTCGAGCTTAACCCTTTTCCACCCATAATGATGAATATGGTGCAAAATATGGTAGTAATAAATTGTGACAACAAGACCAGAGAGGTAAAAATATAACAACTTCACGTACACACTAACTGTAGAATATGATATATAGTGAATTGATAACACAACTCTCTATTTTATTGAACTGACGATTTTAATTTTATTTATTGGATCAAAGAAGGATGCTCTTGAAGATTGAGTTGTAGTGCATAATCAATTAGTTATTTGTGTTTGTAGATTTAGTCTATAATAATTCTAATTTAGAAAGATGTATCTTTTATCTGGAACACTACTAAAAATTAACATAATTTTTATCAATGTTTTTTGCAATTTTCCTTTTAAAAAATACTTATAAATTTTATTATAAATAATAATTTACAAGAATATATTATCAACTTTTTTACAAAAATATTTTGCACAAAACATTTTTTTTTTTCTACATCAAGTCTCTGTTTGGATTTGTCGATGACACTCTTAAGGCTTTAATGGTTTTGAGAGGGTTGTGAGGATGATTTGCGAGCGAAAAGATTGAAGTCATTCGTGCATGAAACATGAGATTTGGGGATGTACTATTCATATACGAGTGAATTACTAAATCATCTTTCATTTTAATTTGAAATAACATTGTACATGGAAGTGGAATCGATTCTTTTGTTTGTAGAATCGATAACATGTGTTTGTACAGGAGGATGAAATCTATTCTAATTCTGATATGTGGGACAGTGGAATCAGTCACATGTTTAATATGTATCTCTATACATGTTTTTTTAAGAAACCACCAAATGGCTTTTAATTTCAAGTCTGAAATAATGACTTGTTTTCTTCTTCTTTTTTTTAACCAAAGGAGTTTAAGTAAATAATAATAATAATAAAATATTAATAAAACAAATAATAATTATAATTATAATTTTATTTTAACATAATTTTCTTATTTATATTTAAATTTATATCACATTTATCTTCTACATCTTTAAGCGTACAATGATAACCACCTAATTTTATTCATTAAAATACTTTTTTTAATCTATAATATCCATCGTATCATTCACATACTGTCATAAATTTTCATTTTAAATCTATTCCAATCACACTATATTTTTTTTAATCCAAACAATACCACAATCTTATCTGTATCTCCTCAAATTCATCTACTCATTCTCTCTCAAATCCTCTCCCCAATCCAAACACAAGTAATATTGTACATGCTTTATAATTTTATTTTTTAGTTAATTATATAATCATATTATGATGTTATTGTAAAATAATAATATATTAAACATATAATAAAAAATAAGCAATTTAGTAGATGTCCTTAAGTATATATTATTTTTTTTAATAATAACTTATTTATAAAATATCTAAATTATATTTCAAGTATATTGTATGCAAGCTTGAAATCTGAACGGAAAGTAGTTTATGTAAATGGATGATCTATTAATTGATACTTTTGACACGAATAAAAAAGCTTTGAATAGCTTTTGAGTGACTTGAAGTAACTTAACACCACACTAATTATTCCCATCATCAATAATATCATTTTTTTCATCACTTTGAAACACGGTTTCATGATTAGATTGAATTCCCTTATTACACACTGTTTCTTTCTTTGTGTGGATGACACTGTTTGTATGTATTTGTGTGGATGGATTTATGTGCGGATCATTATTCTTTTGAGCGGATATGGGCCGATTTGTAAGAGCGTATTTGCGGGATCCCTACCATATTCCATCTTCGCATATATGCAACGATTTGAGAGTGTTATAATTAATTTTACCAAATTAATCCTGCAGTTTCACCAACACGTGACCAAACTTGTCTCTCATTGTTCGAAGGTGATGCACTGGTGTTGATGGAGTGAAGCAGTGGTAGTGGTGGTGGTGGTGTTATGTAATGGCATACACTGATGTGGGGAAAGTGAACCGGTGTTGGTGTGAGTGAAGGAGATGGGCAAGAGTGAGTGCATGTGAGGGGTTGAACATGGTTACATAGCCAGTGCAGTGCATTGTGTGTGTGTGTGTATGGCACCATTACATAACCGGTGCCTTTGCAAAGAGGAGAGTGACACCAGTTATGTAACCGGTGTCGTGTGTGTTGTTTTTCTTTTAACTTTTTTTTTAACTTCTTTTGTATAACTTTTGTTTAAAATTTAATTATATAACTTTTTTTAAAATTTAATTGTTCAATTTTTTTTTTACATTCATAAAAATCTAAATTTTTTTATTTTATAATTTCATATAATTTTAATATTTTTTTTAATTCATATTAATTATTTATAATTATTTTTATAACATCAAATTACAAAATCATTCTCTTTTTTCATCAAGGGTATTTTGGTAGCTTTCTAATTCTATCTATTTTTACAATTTATTTAATCTATTACATCAATCAAATCTTTCACTAACTTTAATAAAACTTATCTCCAAATCCACTCACTTAACCATCTAAATCCACTCCAAAAAACACACAAATTCATCTACTCAAATTCACATAAATCTATCTTCATACTCTTCCCCAAATTCATACCTCCAAAGAAACACACCCTTAGTATTGCTTAATATAGTGGAATTTACAATTTATACCACCTTTTCAAAAGTTTCAAAAACATATTTTCAAAGTCATATCAATGTAACTAAAACATTTTATTGTTACTCGAATCATTCTCCCGAGTTTACTCTTTATTGGCAAAAACATTAAAAATTCAAATCTCATGTTGAGTATATATCAACCATAAAACATAAAATAGATATAGATATTATGATTATGTCTACATGGGAATTTCAAGTTTCGTTTGATGCAAAACTTTTAAAAAATGTGATCTTTTGGTAACCTTAATTTTATGAAAGTGATGCTAGCCTGATGCAGGACCAACATTGGAAGGTGATGACAACTGAATCGCACAATCAAGATGACAGCAGAGTTACAGAGTTGGAAAAGTGTTGGTGGAATTAAAGAAACAAAAACATGTTGAAATCCGACTAAGGGTGATCATCAACAAGGAATTTCAACAAAGTAACATGATGTAATACTTAACAATATAAATTTTCCAAGCCTAATATACTTTATCAACGTAACCATAATGAGGAAAATTTTCCTGCTGAAACCTCATATGATGTTCTGCATAAAAGTTGAAAAAAAAATCCTATTGTATGAATAAAGGGTTGTTACATAGGTCATAGATTTAGTTTAACTTGGATCACACAAATTGGGAAGAACAGAAAAGAAAGAGTAAAGAAAGGAGAGAAGATGAAGCATTCCAGTGATAATTGAAAAACTATCCATCACATAAAAATGAAAAGTTTAGCTGTGCCAAAATGTATTATCACTGTGCCTTTATATGCAACGATTTTTCGAAGTCAAAGAATACAACTCCAGCTACAAGACAAAGTTTTCCCTAATTAACAACCTGATTCACAGATCATCATGACCCTCTGACTTAATTCCTAGAAGTCTATGCAGATGTCCACTCTCGTAAGATGCAGCGACATCTGCAAATTCAACAATCAACAATGAGATTTTGGAGAAATATTTGAGGTCATTTTATATTTTGTGTGAACATGGAAAATGGTAGTTTTTGTTCTTGCTAAGAAAAAAACTCACCATCTGAGCCTCCAAGGTGCTGTGCATTAACGAAAACTTGTGGCACAGTACGCCTCCCAACAATGTTAATCAAGACATCCTGAATCTTTGCACCATCATCTGCGAGAAAGAAGTCTCACTATCTCAGTAACAGAAATGAGCCAATGAACCTTTAACGTAGTCACACAGAATTAACATTTTATCAAAACAAGTTTAAGTGTAAAACTCTTTCTTCAGCTTTTCTCTCCTTCTCTCTACACTATGCAATTCCTGAAAGAAGGAAACTGTTTCGGACACAACTTATACTGCTTTAATTTTTCACCCCACAGAGCTTTCAGTCCAAGAACTGGGATGCTAACCCAACCCCGATTTTCAAAAATGCTAATTATATATAAAGCTGTCATTTGATTCATTTCATCAGAACTAGAAGCATACCAATTCCAGTAAAATTATTGATATATGCTAAAAAGACAAAATGTAAGCTGAAGTTTTCAGAATACCTCTCTCATCAAGCTCAACAACATGTGGAACCTGGTTCAACTGTTTGAAAAAACCTTTCGCTCTCTTACAGTACCTAAACAATTCCAAATAAGTCAATAAAAACAAAGAGGTCAGCGAATACCCCAAGCTTCGTTCAGGCATTTTCTTTACTTTTTCAATGGTAGAGTTTGACCTTCATATATTTTAGTGTTTTTTTACCGATAATTTGTGAGTGTGGTAGCATTTTCATGTCAATGAGATGAAAAAACACAGCTATTATTTGTGGCATTTCTCGTAATGCTGATCCCATATACAAAATGTAAAACCGAAATTGCAATAAGTGTCTTACAAGACACTGATCAGAGAACAGACAACAATGATCAGGCAACGAACAAATTCAAACATAAAACACCCAATGGTTTCCTATAATCTTACGTTTGAATTTGTTTATTACCTGATCATTACCTCATTGTTGCATTTGGATCACAAAAATGAACCTGATATAGTGGTGTTTTCACTTTATCTCTTTAAAATTTTCTATTTTAATAAATGCTTGTGAAGAAATTCCCAATATCATGGTGCAGTACTGTTGAAAACACAAGCAATTCAAATGCAATAAGACACAATCGCATTGTTTTAACATAAGTCCAAACACGGAAGACAGAGAAGCTTGCACGATAGAAGGAACATTTGCACATACACTAAGTGCCTAAAAACAACATTGCACACCACAATTCACAAATTATGAGCCAGAAAGCAGCTCAATTTTCAAATCTCACGCGAAGATTGTCATAGCAGTTCAGATCTCAAAATTCCTTCGTTGCTATCTATAAAGAAGAATTTTTTTAACAAATCCAGAACATTCAAAGACAATTCCCACAAAATCGGATCCAACACCACCACCCAGAAAGAAAAGATTTGGAATTCGAAACACCGCTGCATTCCCATCATATAAAACGGAATCACATCAACGCATCAAAGAAGAACAAAGTGACAGAGAGGGTGTGTATACGTACGGGCAATAGGTCTTGGAGAAAATGACGATCTTGTGGGAATTGATGGTTTCGTCAACGAATTTACCCACAGATGAGGCTGAAACTGAAGATTGGAGAAAGGTTGGTGCCAAAGCTATCAGCACCAACGCTGCTGCAGTAAGTCTTGCATATGATGCAGCCATGGCTAAATTGCAGTGAGAAAGTGTTGGAGAAGAAGACTTCAGACTTTAATTTTTCAATGTTTTGTGTTTTTGTTTTGTTCGAGAGTACGACGAAGCCTCACCATTGATTACACGTGTTAGCGGCCACTCTGGACCGTACGATGTTAGCATCTAAATCCAGACAAACCCAACTTGAGATCGGGTTTTTCACTCAGGTTGGGTTTTAAAAAAATAATGTTAGAAGAAATCGTTTGAAGAAAAAAAGAGTGAAAACTTAATTTCTATTTGAATCACTATTTTAAAAGAAAATTTAAAAATATTAGTTTTGTATATATGTGATAATTTTTTTTTGAAATACAAATTTGATTATATTTTGTAGGGTTTACATTCAAAATCAAGTTTCGTGAATAAAACGAAAATAATGTGTTTTATTGATTAAAAATGTTTTTTAATTTACACAATTGATTAGAAATTATATTGGTGATAAGTTAAATCTTTTAAATGGACTCTCTTTTAACATGTATTTGTTTATGTTTCATTCATGTGCAAGAAAGATTTGAGGAAGAACGATCTCGATCCAACGAAAGGATTTGAAAGAAAAAACAATTTCATAACCTATACATTTATTTAGAAGCAAACGAACAGTTAGATTAATCAAATTTAAATTTTGGCATACCAATCTTGTTTCTAAAAAAGTCAAAAGAACAAATTAAAGAAAGACTGAAAAATTAAAAGAACTCGATCTATGAGTTAATACTCAAATTGATCAATTTGTCTAAACAAGGAACTCGATCTATGAGTAGACAAATTTTACCTTTTTTTATTATAAGGATAATTTGAATTTTATACGGGTGCAGAAAGAAGAGAGAGATGTAGAGACAAATTTTACCTTTATTATAACTTTAATGAATGGTAATTTAAAATTTATGAGGTGCAGAAAGAAAAGAGGGAGGTGCAAAAAGAAATAACCCACTTAAATATGCTATCAGTTTCTAAAAAACAAGTAAATTTAATTTTAGTCCCTATAATTTTCGTTTATTTTTTATTCTTTAAAAATTGAAGTAATTATTTTTAGTCCTTCTAAAATATACATTTGGTTTTAATTATATAAAAAAAATATCTTTAGCAAATTTAAAATCACTAATTTTAGCCTTTTAATATTCATTTTAAAATAAATAAATAACATATATATTACAAAACTTTAAAAAATAAATTAAATTCATTGCCAGCTAATCATATCACAATACTAACAAGCCATTCAACAGGTAAATTGATAACTCTGTCACATAATTGTCGGTCATTAAAAATTATTTTGAATTTTATAAAGACTAAAAATAAAGAAAAGAATTACAGGACCAAAAGACCGAGAAAAGAAATCCCACTAATTTAGATTTCAAAATTCTAGGTAAAATATACTAATGCAATATTTTTTTCTAAATATATTCAAAATATCGTTAATATATCAAAATTGGTGCACTTTAAAAACAGAACATACAAACATCCTTAAGAACCCAACAGAAAATCTGAATTAGAAACCTACAAATATTAATGCACTACTAAGTACACGAGCAACCATATTAAATCCAAAACCTAACATTGTATTTGGATGAAACATCACAACAACAATGCTCAAAAACTATTTGAATCGTTTGCGATTAAATTCTTTTCATTTTTTAAATAACTTATTTGGACAAATAATGAAAATACCTTACATTTTAATTTTTTGTTTAGATAAAACAATTGAATTTTTTGTTAAATAAATTTTATTTTGACAATATTTATTTTAAACTTAATTATATTGAGTTCATGATAAATTTGAAAACAAACTCTATCGGTCAGGTTGGTTGGACCTGTCTAGGTCATCAGGTCAGTAGAACACGTCTACATCATTGGGATGATCAGACTCATCTAAATCGTCGGGTCAGACAAGCTTGTTGGGTCAATAGGACGATTGGACCTGTCTGGGTTGTTAGGCCAATCGAGCCCATATGGGTTGTCAGGCCGACCAGGTCCATACGGATCATTGGGCTTCCCCGACACGTCTGGGTCTTCAAGCCCGCTCAACACCTCTAGGTCGTCAAGCACACCCCGCATGAGTGGGTCGTCGCCCCTAGCCGACCTGTTTGACTCATCGAGCCCACCACCCGACCCATCTTAGGCTTCGAGCATGTCCGACCTGTCTTGGGTGTTAGGTTCGTCTAGCCCATCTTAGGTGTTGAGCCTATTTGGCCTATCTGGGTTGTCTTACTCATTTAGCTTGTTTGGCCCACCTGACCAGTTTGTGTCGTCAAACCCGCCTAACCCGTTTGTATCATCAGACCAACCTAGTCTATCCAGGCCATTTGGCTCGTCAAGTCGTCGGTCCAGCTCATCGAACCTACCTATGGACCGACCAAATTGACAACTCTACGCAAGAGTCTAAAGTGTGAAGTCAAGTAAAAAAATTTCAAATTTCACCTATTTTCAAGATATTTGAATTTCTATTAATTTAGCTAATTGAAATATTTCAAACAAATATTTGCATTTTAAATACCTTTTAATTTTTCTGTCCAAACAAATCATTTCATTACAAAGAAATCTAAAATTCTCCAAAAAAATGAATTGATTCATTAAAATACTTTAACCAAACCCACTATAAAGTAATACAAATGATAAGAATTATAGCTTTCTTTAAACTGAAAAAACGGGTTACAATCTCATGTACCCTTCATTTTATTTTTCTTTCAATTATTAAGGCTCCCCAATAGTCCCTGATTAGAGATTCTGCCATGTGAAACAGACACTACTATATTGATAATGTGATAAGCTGAGCCTGTGCACAAGAACTCAAAGTACTCCACCATGACTGAACAGAACACAACCACAATGACAGAGTTTTCCACTTGTATTCTAAATAGTTTTAAGAAAAATTATTTACCACATCCATAACAAAAGTTCAATACCACATTCAATTGCTTTCTACATATTTCAAAGTAACCTGGTCTAATGGTCTACCAAACATTCCTATTTCACTTGCACAGCACACAAAATCAAAAGCATAATCTCATAGCTGTGATACATCCACCAAGGCAAGTATCAATTCAGGTACTTTGCTGCCATCATCACCCTTTCTATAGATCAAATAAGCAATGTGATGCTAAAATTCTGAGATTCTGTCCAAAGGACAACAGCTATAACAAAATTGAACAGATTGCCTAAAGTCCTTAGGTATTGCAAATCCAGAATTTAATACCGAAAGAGTAATCATTTCCTTAATAATACCCTTTAGCTATAAAAACTAATATATGGCTAGAACTTCAGTACAATTATGTATATACAGGGAATTACAAATATTAGACCCTCTTTGTTTTAGTTAGGAATCAATTTTCACAGTTCCCAATAAAAAGCATATGTTCCAAGCGTAGTTCAAATGAATTCAAGCACACATCTCATGATTCAGAACCAACTCTACCAAATTCTAGATTAAAGAGGCACTTAACCATTTGTTTGCTAGTTAGCTCTTTTAGTAGCAAATTCCCCTGGCATATAGTACACGAGGGAGAGATTGGTGTCACAGTGACTCAAACAAAGGAATGATCCAAGAAGGAAAACTCTGAAAGGAAAAGATTTGAATGTTTTCATCTCTCAACATCGAGTCAAACATGCAAATACACCCAATCCTTCACAATATCTGGTTTTTCATGTAGCTGATGATGATCTTGTTTACCAACAATATTCACAAAGAATATGAAAACAACAATGAAGTTTAACTCAATTGGCAACTTGAGCTTCAGATAAGCATCTAGTTGCCAAGCACAATCTTGTTTGAATTGGAATAGAATCTATATATAAAAAGATATGTCCCAAATGCAGTTCCAACTAATTGAAGCACACATCTTGATCACATCTCATGATTTAGAATCAATTCTACAAAATTGTAGATCAAAGAGACACTTAACCATCTGTTTGCTAGTTAGTTCTTTTAGTAGCAAATTTCCCATGGCAAATATGACGTACATGACGAAGAGATTGGTGTTATAATGAATCATAAACAAATAAATGATTCAAGATGGAAAACTCTGAAAGAGAAAACATTGTGAATTTTTCATCTCTCAAAATCAAGCCAAAAATGCAAATACACCACAGTCCCCACAATATCTGGTTTTTCGTGTAGTTGATGAGGACCTTGTTTAACAGTATTCAAAAAGAATATGAAAACAACAATGAAGTTTTACGCAAATGACAACTTGAGCTTCATATAAGCACCTAATATCAATCACTGCTCTCTGCAATATAAGTAATTAAATACAAGGTCTCAACTAGCTGCCAAGCAATCTTGTTTGAATTGGAACAGGATCTATCAGTTAGGCAGAAATAAAAGATGTATCAATCATAGATTGGTGAATGAAGAAGCATATGCATTACAGGTTTCCACATCCATTAACTGAACCTCTACCCTAGAATCAAAAGGCGGAAGATGCCTTGAGAACATTAAAAAGAATACAAATACAAAAGTAGAGGAAAAGAAAAAAGAAGCAGGAGATGATATGAAATTCTTATAACTCAGTTCACTTCCAGACCAGTTGATGTGGCAGTGACTATTATCAAGTTAAAACAGCAAACAAACCCTCAACTCGTGCTTCTACAACTAATTCTAGTTATATAGTCATACATAAAATCAGTATTTATTCACCAAGGGAAGGCAAAAGGAGATTTAATAATAGAAAAATCACACTACAGAAAACAATTTCAACCATATAAAGTGGCAGTATATCATATAGAGCAACTACAAATTACAATCTGAACACTCATCATTCGTCAGCAAAGGAAACAAAAAAACACAAGAAAGAAATATTATAGAGCATAACCAGGGAATATCTGTACATGAGGAGGCTATTTGAACCTAAGAGACATATCTAGATAGCAGAGCTACACGGGGGGTATGTTAGAGAAAGAGAACCCTTTGTATCCCTTGTAAGCATAATACGCAATCCTCGTGTAGTAGGAACCCGGTATGAACAAGATTACTCCAAGTATTGCAAAGAAGACCCCTATAAACCATTCAAACAAAACAAAAAATCAACAAAAAGTAAAAACAAAAACTATTAGCTTTCAAAATACCACATACTGCCAAAAAGTTTAAAAATTTAGCAGGAATCTTTAATTTCCCAGCTACCCAGTTGCAATTAGCGATCCCTAATCTCAAAATTGACACATATTTTCCTTTAAAATCACTAATTTTTTGTTACCGTGAGCAGTGTCGCCGCCCACGTGGTTGTAGGCCATGAGGGAACCGATGATGATGCCGAGGAGACCACAGACGAGGAGGGAGACGGCAAGGGCGATCTCCTTGACGGGGGGTTTGTTGTTGACGGTGTACGAGTTTTCCATCATGATATCCTCGTCTGAAATCGAGAAGGCGTGATCCACGTACATTGTTACAATCTCTGTTGTTGCTTCTTTGAGGTGGATGAGGTTGTTTGGATTGTGAAGAAGAGGGTTGAGACGGTGGAGGAACGATGAAAGATTCAAGTTTTGCTTGCACTTGAATTGAAGAGTTAAAAAGTTAGGTGTTGTCGAAAGGGAGATTATAGAATTGACTATGGATTAATCAGAAAGGTCATTCATTTGATTGCGTTTTGCCTAATCTAAGCTCAAATCAAGCCAACAGTCCAAGGTTTCTTCTAGATATCATGTTTAATTGTTTATTAATTTTAATTTTACTCTTGTTTATCTTCTCACCTACACACAATGAACCTTGTCAATAAGCTAATTTATTTAATGTTTTTATTCTATTTCATAAAATAAAATATACTTTTGAAAATCGTACTTCTTGTAAATAATGTTCAAACTTTAACATAAATATATATATTTTTTAAAATTGTAATATTAAATAAGATTGTGTTGAGTGATTTTTTTCTTGTATAAGTCTAGTAAATATTCTACTTAGATGCGAGTAAAAAGAGTATAATAATATTATCTATTGTAAATTTTAAACCAATTATATATATATATATATAAAATATTAAATTAATCCAAAGTGATAACGTCATTCAGTTCCAAAAACTATGATTGTTATTTTCTTAGTTTGAAGGGCCGTAATTTTCTAAGTCAGAAAACTCAACTTTTTAGTAAAGATATTTTAATATTTGATTCTTCGATGTGTCACATATGTAAAAAGATCATTATTTTAAATTATCTTTTCATCCACATGTTTAACTTATAATTTGTTGCATTTTATCTAAAAGGATTTTATATGACAATTTATATAATTGAAAGATATCACATCAGTAGAATTTAGCAGTGGAGCAATCCACATGATAAATATTGGTTTTAAATAACAAAAATTTATGATAAATTCTTTAATGTATAATATATTATAACTAAAAATATAATAATTAACATTTTACTGTATAAATTATATTATAAATTTAAAATATATAGTTTATATTTTTATCCAATATTTTTTAAGTAATTTTTTCAAAAACTATAAGTAAAAAAAAATTTAGATCTAAGATAATTATATAGTTTCCTAATGTATAACTAGGTGGTCTTGGTTAAACTTTTCGTGGAGTTTTTTATTACCTACCTAGGTTATCCTAGTTGAAGCTTTTATGAAGTTTATTACCATTTACCTTGTATGCCTATCAAGGGTCTTGGTGGAATCGTTCATATATATAATTTTGTACTTATTATAATGAAAATAATAATAATAATACTAATTTTATTATTTTTTATTATCATAAAAAAAAATACACATATATACATGTATGTTCTCACTAATTCTCATTAAAGCTCTTTCTTGTTTATCTCTTTGAACATAGGGAATAATGTACAAATAAAGTTGTCATGGTAAAAACTAAAAATTAATTTCTTAAGACTCATTGTCCATCATATTTCCTCAAGATTTGTGGCCATTATTCAAATAAAGTCAATATTATTTGGGTTAAAAAAATAAAAATCTTATTTTATTTAGAACTCTTTGTCGGTCATTTCTCTTGGAGTTCGAAAAGTCAATAATATCAATCACCGACGTGGCATAACACATTACTTCTTACCTTATGTTAAAAGTAATAAAGAAAGTATACATAAATGATGGATTGAGTAAAAGCCCAATTACAAGATAATTGAATATTCCAAATATTATTTACTGATTATACATTTATTATCTCACATATATTTTATATAACTACCTAAGCATGACAGTGTATTCGAAGACACTTGTCACACAAGTTCTCGAAAGAGAATTTCTTGATATAATAGAAAGGACCAACTTAGCACAATAGGAAAAATACACAAAAATAAATATTTTTCAATGACAACAATTCAAAAATTAATTTGTAATTATGGATGATCAATAATGTGTATGTGACATAAATTTAAATGTTGAAAAAACTTTGTGAGAAAGATATTTAGATGAGAAATGTAATAGATATTATAATTAATGTAGTAATTGTATGAGCTTATCATTTTTTTTTCTATAGACATGTTCTATAAAATAGAAGGTAGAAAAAAAAAGACATAATAACTGAAAGAAAATAGTAGTGACTTTGGTAACAAACAAACATCATATTTATCATATTTGAGTTCAATGATAAATCAATAAGGTATCATCAGTTGGAAGTATATTTTTTTATTAACTTACATTTACTATGTTTACATTTAAAGTGGATAATGCATTGTATTTGTTCTTTTTGAGTATTCTTAAAAGCTTTGTCCCTTCAATTTCCAACAACGGTACACAGAGGAGTTATAATATAGTTACAGTTATACAACTAAATTTATAACAATAAACTTTTCACCAATTATTCCATACATATAACTTTGAGTATTTTTTTTTTAACAATAAAATATAGCCTATTACTGTAACAACTCATTTGTAACAATGAGTATCATTGTCCTTTCTTTTTTCCCAATTTCAAGAAATAAAAAGCAAAACCGAATGTTGTTTCCTCAAAACAATTTTATTTCTCGTAACTCTTGCAGCTTTCTTAAAAAATAATTACTTGCAATTCATACAAGCGTAACTTATAAAAGCATAATTTCTCGTAACCAAATAATAAAAACATGAAGAACAAAGACATTTAATATATATATATATATATATATATATATATATATAATATAAAAATTTAATTTATTATAATTATTAGTTTGAAAAATAAACTAAATTTTGAGTCTAAATTCCACAACTTATGGCTTGAGCTTAAGACTTTAAAGTGCTCATGGACAGAATTGGGAAGATAGAAGTATTGGCATAGCCGTGATAATGCATAGTTTCTGGGCAAGTGTTTTGGTCAGTTACTGCAACAAGTAGTCATTTTCCAAGTCAACCCTCTAGTCGTTGCTTTGATTTTTCTCTTCCCTTTGTTAAATAGACAGCACTAGCAGTGTACAAGTTTGAAAATCAGCAAAAGGGTTGTGATTAATCAGGAAAAAGCTTTTGCTTTGGGAAAGAAGAAGAAGAACCTTGAATGATGGCTCAGGCCATAGTGAACTTCATAGTGCAAAGTCTTGGTGATTTGCTGATTCAAGAAGCAGTGTTCCTATATGGGGTGGAAGACCAAGTGTTGCAGCTGCAAACTGAATTGAGGATGATGCGGTCTTACTTGCAAGATGCAGACAGAAGGCAAGACGAAAACGAGAGCCTAAGGAGTTGGATTTCAGAAATCAGAGAAGCAGCTTATGATTCTGATGATGTGATCGAGTCATATGCCCTCAGAGAGGCCTCGAGAAGAAATTTGCCTGGTGTGTGGAACCTCGTCAGAAGGTATGTTTCAATCATCAACCGGTTCATAGAAATCCACATAGTGGGATCTCATGTTGATAATGTCATAGCTAGGATTTCTAGCCTCACAAGGAGTCTTAAAACCTATGGCATAAAACCTGAGAAAGGAGAGCCCTCAAATTCTGTGCACGGGAGACAGATTTTGAGGAGGTCTTATTCACATGTCATTGAAGAGGACATAATTGGTGTTGACGATGATGTCAAGAGTTTGGAGACATGTTTGTTGGACCCCAGCAAAAGAGTGGTGGCCATTTGTGGGATGGGAGGATTGGGAAAGACAACATTGGCAAAGAAGGTGTACCATAGTGTTGATGTGAGGAACAGTTTTGAGAGCTTGGCTTGGGCTTACATATCACAGCACTGTCAGGCAAGGGATGTGTGGATAGGAATTTTGTTTAGGTTGATCTCTCCTTCACAGGAGCAGAGACAGGAAATTGAGAACATGAGAGATGAAGAGCTTGCAAAGATGCTTTACGAGGTTCAAGTGGAGAAGAGTTGCTTAGTGGTTCTTGATGATATTTGGAATGCAGACTCATGGAACAAACTGAAGCCTGCATTCCCTCATGGAACATCAGTATCAGCAGTTGGTAGCAAAATATTACTAACTTCTCGAAACATTGATGTTGCATTCCAGATGGATCCTAGTTGTTATCTTCACACACCAGAATTTTTGAATGAAGTTGACAGCTGGGAGTTGTTCCAAAAGAAGGCATTACTAAAAATTCATGATCCAGGTGTGTAGATTTGTGTTGCCCTCTTCCTATAATTCACTCACAATTCTCAACATTATTCACACTGCAGTTGTTTAACACATTGATTCACTTGCTAGTCTAAATCTTTCAGAGCTTAGAACTTAACATACTTTCTGGTATATAAACTTCAGAATTTCGATTGTTTTCTAATGGTTTTGTGCCTTGACTACTATGTGTTCTGTACTTCCTCTAAATGAATAGAATATTGTTTCAGTTTCTGTGACCTTTGATTGATTATCTACCAAAGAACAAAATATAGGATTTACACATGGAAATGAAACCACACCCTGGTACAATTCATGTAAGAGGGAATTATTCAATTCATTTTACAATTTTCTGGTTTTCTCTTGTTTGCACAGACTACAGAGAGAAGGAGAAGTTGGGAAGGGAAATGGTTGGAAGATGTGGAGGTTTACCATTGGCCATCATTGTTCTTGGAGGATTGTTAGCATCAAAGCCTACATTCAATGAATGGGACACTGTGTGCAAGAACATCAACTCATATTTGAGGAGAGCAAACGGCCAAGAACAACGCTTAGGAGAGGTGTTGGCTTTGAGCTATTACGAATTACCATACCAGTTGAAGCCATGCTTTCTACACTTGGCTCATTTCCCTGAAAATTTAGAGATACCAACAAAGAAACTAATTAGAATATGGGTGGCAGAGGGTATTATATCATTGGATCACAGTGAAGGAGAAGGTGAAGAAGCTCTTGAGGATGTGGCGCAACGTTATTTAACCGAGCTAGTGGAAAGGTGCATGATTCAAGTAGTTGAAAAGAGTTCATCAGGAAGAATTAGAACCTGCCAAATGCACAACCTCATGAGGGAACTTTGTGTTGAGAGGGCATATCGGGAAAACTTTCTTCTGGAGATCAATTCCCGGAATGTAGATGAATCTAGAGGGACATCAAGAGCAAGGCCAGTGGGAAAAGTTCGTAGGATTGCCTTGTTTTTGGATCATGATGTTGATAGGTTCTTCCCTTCACAGCTGAAAAGCCACCACCATTTAAGGTCTCTTCTTTGCTTCCATGAAAAGCCAGCCAAGCTGAGTGAATGGGGTTTGATGAAGCCATTTTTCAAAAAATGCAGGTTACTCAGAGTCCTGAACTTGGAAGGAATGCAGGGTCTGGGAGGGAAGTTGCCAAAAGAAATTGGCTACTTGATCCACCTAAGGTTTCTCAGTCTGAGAAACACAAAAATTGATGAGTTGCCAGCATCAATAGGTAATTTAAAATGCTTGATGACCCTGGATCTTCTAACAGGGAATTCAACTGTGCAAATACCAAATGTCATAGGTAACATGCAAAAGATGAGACATTTATATCTACCAGAGTCTTGTGGAAATAGCATTGAAAGGTGGCAACTGGACAACCTGAAAAACTTGCAGACCCTGATTAACTTCCCTGCAGAAAAGTGTCATGTAAGAGATCTCATGAAACTAACCAATTTGAGAAAATTGGTGATTGATGATCCTAACTTTGGAGGTATCTTTAGGTATCCTAACGTACAATTTAAGCACCTAGAGTCATTGTTTTTCGTGAGTTATGAGGATATATCAGTTGTTCATGTTGCATTAGGATGTCCCAATCTTTACAAACTGCACATAGAAGGGCCTATAAAGAATTTTCCTGAACCGCACCAACTTTCTTCCAAGCTTCAGAAGCTAAAGCTGTCGGGTTCTGGACTTGTTGTAGATCCAATGCCAACATTAGAGAAGCTTCCAAATTTAAGGTTGCTCGAGCTACAACTTGATTCATTCGTAGGAAAGCAACTGCATTGTTCCGGCACAGGCTTTGCTCAGCTCAAGTCTCTGGTTATCCATGATTTGTTCAATCTTGAGGAGTGGAGGTTGGACAAAGGAGCCATGACTTGTCTTAGAGAACTCAAGATTGAAAATTGCACCAAGCTTGAGAAGGTTCCAGAGGGGCTCAGATTTCTTACCAGTATTCAGCATTTGGAGATCAGATCAATGTTTGCAGCATTCAGAACCAAACTTGAAAAAGGAGGAGAGGATCATTACAAAATCCAACATGTCCCAACTGTGGTTTTTTGTTACTGTGACTATTAGGTTGCCATTTCGATTTTGTAACTCCATGATAGTGTCTGGATTAGTTAGTTGGTTCATATAGCATTGATTATGTTAATCATTCCTTTATAATCTTCATCTAAACATACATATGTAAGAACAAATAAAGGGTGCATAATGGCCAGAGTATCATATTGATTTTAGATTTTTAGTGAAACAGAGGTATAATTTATTGATCAATCATAGTATGAGGTATATCTACGAAACTCAAATTCTTCAGAACCATTTCAATCATAGCATTTTCTTCTTTCACTCTACCTGCCCTCCTAATATATAACTGGAAATACAAAAATACACATTTCTATTTATAGAAACTTTGTTAAATTTGTCAAAAAAAGTTCATGAACAAATAATTTTCCATTTGAGAAAGAACCCCTATTTTTTATTGGTACGTTATTTCTTCCAACTCTGTAGTTGAATTAATTTTCAGGTTCCGATGACAGTTATAATTATGGAGAAATTTAGAAAATTTTCTTTTAGTTATTCAATTTATTTTATATATGAAAAGTTTCCTATATAATTTTATATTCGATGTTAAAGTGTTATTTTATATCATAATATATATATATATATATATA
>Ga0214544_1006378_pt1 | contig 21817 bp, 12 predicted proteins | sample CNSS3metaG_FD_160074 | JGI IMG/M metagenome (GOLD analysis project Ga0214544, IMG submission 160074) | Root nodule microbial communities from cowpea collected in UCLA plant growth center, Los Angeles, California, USA - CNSS3 | ecosystem: Host-associated > Plants > Roots > Nodule | place: USA...
AATACAAAAAGTTGCCATTGTGTTTTTGTGAACTTTGTATCTAATTGAGTTGTGAATTGCGAGAGTTGTCATGTGTTGCACAAGTCCCTTGGGAGAGAACGATAAAATACTTATTACTTGCTATGTGACCGGTGCACTTGCCGTGTTGGTTTTTCACTAACACGAACTCCCGACCTTCTTTTTCACTAATAAGACTGGAGCTCCGCACAGTGATGCGCTTGGTCGAATAAATTGCTTTTCTAGTAACTCCTCAATTTGCTTCTTGAGTTCTGCCAACTCTGCAGCTGCCATTCTATATGGAGCCATAGACACTGGACCTGCACCAGTAATTAGATCAATGGTGAAGTCGATGTCTTGACTCGGCGGCAATCCTGGCACTTCATCCGAAAAAACATCCGCATATTCACTAGCCACCGGTATAGATTGGATCATCTCTGAAGCAAATTTTTTCTCTAGTTTGGCCACCACCATAAAACATGTAGACCCTCCTTGTAGTTCCTTCAATACCTTCTGAGTGGAGATCAACTCTAACCCTGCATGTTCTGGAAATACCAAACTGCGTCGTCCACAATCAATCATGATATGGTTGTTAGACAACCATTCCATTCCCAGTATAACGTCCAATCCCTCCAGAGGCAAGCACACTAGGTTCATTTTGAATCTGTGACCTGCCACTTCAATCAAACACCCAACACAGACCGAACTGGTAGCCACCTGACCTGAAGATGAAGTTGAAACTAGTAACTCATAGTCCAAGTCACGTTTCTCCAAGCTTAGTTTCGCCACACATGCATCAGAAATGAAAGAGAATGTGTTGCTCTATAGTCAAATAATACAAGCACATCATGCCTCCCAAGCAAACAAGATTGCATGATGACATTACCTGACTGCGTAGCTTCCGTAGAGGTTATAGCAAAGACCCTTCCAGCAGCTCTAGGTCTCTTTGATCCAAGGGGTGATGGTTTCTTCGTCGCACTAGTCTTCTTTTTTGGGCATTGATTAGCAAAATGCCCCACCTGATCACATATGAAGCAACGACGACTGCTCCCTTGTCCACTGGTTTGACTCTTCAACTGTGGACAATTCCTCTTCAAGTGCGCTCCCCCACATTGGAAACATTTAAAGTCTCTAGATGTGGTAGGAGGACAGCTGTAAGGCTTCTTCATCTGCCTAGCCTCTACGACATTCCTCTAATGTCGAACATATGGACCAAGGCCCTTCTCTAGGTGCTCAGCACTCTTAGCCTATTCCACAAAGAGTTGAAACCTTCTCTCCCTCAAAGGTGTGATCACCTTCTTCAACTCATGTTTGAGTCCTCGCTCAAACTTAAGACACCTCCATTCCTCGGTAATGGCTTGCGAGTAATATCTCGCCATGTGCTCAAACTTCAACAGTGCGAGGAACTCAGCTTCCCTGTCCTGCCTAGCCATTTCAGGGAAGTATTTCTCCAAGAAACGAGTCCTGAAGCTAGTCCAGTTTACATGTTCTTCTCGGGTCTGCATCTGTTGTTACATTCCCGCCCACCAATACTTTGCGTCCTCATTCAACAAATAGGTGGCAAACAGGAGCTTCTGCTCATCCGCGCAGTTCATCACATTGAATATTTCTCACATTTGCGGAGCCATGCATCCGCTTCATCGGGAGAGGCTTTGCCAATGAACTCTGTTGGCTTGTGTCGGAGGAAATCCTCCATAGTTGGCACCTTGACTGGCGCAATCACTACCCTGGGTTGCGCTGCTACCGGCGGTTGCATTGCATCCACCATCTGATGAATAGCCTTCGCGATGTCATCAGCGCCATTTCCATTCCTTTGTCTCCTGTTAGCAGCCATAGCCTGAATACGCCACATTTCAACTGTTAAGAATCAATTCACTTGGCTAAGCAAATCCACTCACACTATTACAACATTCAACTCAAAGACAACAAACAATCAATCGATAAGCTCACTCCCTAAAAGCCCCAAAATATTTAAAATATTTTCAAAACTTTTGCTTTGATACCAACTGTAACATCCCAGTAGGATATTACTTAAAATAACAAAAATTAAACAATTTTGAAAGGAAAACCCCATTTATTATCAATCCATTTCCCAACAACGCGGGAAATTTTAAAACCTTTAAATTTATTATCCACTATAAATAAACAAAATACTCATAATTCTCTATTACAATTTGGAAGTCCAAAACAATAATCAAATTACATGAAAATTAAATAGAAGTATTTATAAAATCCCCTCGTACTCTGCTCCCACACTCTGCCACTAAGCATCTCCTGGCTTACATGAAACATTATCTGCTCCCGGATAACAAGTTACCCGATCATCGCCATACACAAACAAATAGGGTGAGCTATGCACATAGATATAAATAAATATGAAATACACCCACCCGATAAGTCATAAAATATTTATTATTCCACAAAACACCCACTTTCCCACACTCATAATCATTATGAGTTCATGCATGTACTCTAACTCATGGGACTTCCTGTGCTTCCACGACCCTCCTCGCTCGTGGTCCAACCTACAAGCCTATCCTGCTCGTAGTCCTACTTCACGGACTCCCTCGTCCGTCATCCGAACTCCTCGCTCGGATCCAAACCCGCATACCCGTCTTTCCGACTATGAACTCCCTCGCTCATAGCATTCTCAATTCGAGCATGAGATGAACTCCCTTGCTCACTCGTCTCAAAAGGAGTAACTCTAGTGAACTAAATCGTTCACGTTCCGCATGCGATCCACCCATCACGAACTTCCAGCTCGCGACTCAAGCCAAGCACATCCCAGATCCTATGGACTTAATCCTTCAAGCCCAAACACCACAAAACATGCATATAATTCCCATAATTTAGGAAACATCAAACAACCAGCTCAAACAGTGTACACAAGCATGAATTCTCAACATTCTCGCTTCAGTCAGGGGTCTTCGCCCAAACGAGTACATCTGTCTCGCTCAAGCTGGACTTCCTCGCCTGAATGGGTGCAAAATAATGCCTCACCATGAGCTATCGCTTAGGCGAGACCTTCTCGCTTGAGCGAGACCCTCGTTCGCTCAAACACACAACTCCTCGCCTAGACGAGGATTCGAACGTAACACACACAGGTCTCATGGCGACCTCGCTTGGGCGAGCCATTCTCGCCTGAGCGAGAGAACGTGTCGCTCAACACAGCATATGGTCGCCTAAGCGAGATGCTCGAACCAAAGCACGAACGAGTTTCTGCAACTTTCGCTTAGGTGAGCGTGACTCGTTTGGGCGAAATTTGCAGAGTTTCTCCCTTGTTCAAACGCCAAACACCACCAAGACCATACTAAAACACCATATAATTCGTACTAAGCAAACATATAACCACCACCAACCCAAATGAACATGTTATAATCACATTTGAACCACAAATCTTAGAACTCATCCATGAACCATCATTCTGAACCAAAACTCTTACCCCTTTCATCCCAAAAACATAAAAAAAAACTGAGGACAATATCAAATAACCCCAATTGCTCAATCACATCAAGTATATCACAAATTCCAGAGCATACAGGAATCAATTTGAGAAGAGAAATGCAGAATCACAAAGCATAATTTATACACACACAAAAACAGCTTCCCCTAACCTGGAATTCTTGATTAAAATTGAGGGAAAATAATGTTCCTTTGTTCTCCAATGCTTTGCTTCAACCTTTCTCCCAATTCATCCTCTGATGCACCTAAAACTCACCTCTCTCTATATAATTTCGTTCTCCTCACAAAACCAATTAACAACACAGCAAAACCCTTCCTCTCTCAAAAAAATGACCTTTTAGAGGTGTCTTTGTGATGGATTTAAGTGCTAAAACGAAAAGGGGCTTAATGATGTGTTTAATCTCTATTCAAGGGTAATTACTTAGTGGTTTTTTAGCCCCTCTTAGCTGCCCCGTTCAACCAACTCATCTTTGATGATGATTATTATAATCTCTTGATTATACTATCACTAAACAGGCTCAAATATATTATCAAAATAATAATAAATCAAATATATAACACACAATTGACATACATAGGACTTGAACGCAAGTCCTTTCACACAAATAAGTACTCTCAACCATTTGAGCTAGTACTTTTCCACGTCACACCATTTAACATTTAATGACGTCAAAGTTCCCACCACCCGCATTTATTAATTAACTAATTATTTAATTATTTAATTTCCGCGGGTCTTACAAAATTCGCTTCACCATGCGAAGTAGTTGCATCTGTTAAATTGGTTGCATCAGGGGTGAGATGATGAGAGGCGCAGGTAGTGGATGGAGAAGGTTGATGAGGAGCAGGTAGCAGGGGAACACGATGTGGCGCGGGTGGGGGTGCTTGTCGAGAGGGATAGAAAGACGAGGGTTGAACCGGATACTCCTACTGACTGAAATTAGGATTGAAGCGATGATAGCAGATGGAGGCGTTATACCCATGTTTGTGACACACTTGACACTGAATGGAGCCCCGACCAGTTCGACCACCTCAACGACCACGATAGCCTCGGCCTGGTTGAAAGTAGCTGCGACGAGAGGATTGAGAGGAGGTGGAGGTGGCTGAATTAAGTTGAACATTGTGCATAGAAGGTGTTTATGAATGGGTGTGAGTAAGATTGAGTGAGTCGGTGGTGTCCAGGGTTTTGAACCGTTTGAAAACGCGTCTCTTGAGCAACAAGGAGGGATTCAATTTCACCAAGTGTGAACAACTCTAGTTTGCTGTTGAGGAGTGAGATGAAGGATTCATATTCAGCTGGAAGACCTTCAACAAGAATATCCAATTGTTCATGTTCAGGAACAAGATCCCCAATGGAGGTGAGAGCATCAACGAGAGCTTTGATGCGAAGGAGAAACTCATTGATGGATTTGTCCCCTTTCTTCGGGGTGCGTAACTCGGTGTAGAGTTGTGGAACTTTGGCTCCGGTTTGGGAGTTGAATTAAGAGTGAATCTTCTCCCAAAGTTGAAAACATGGGTGCACCCAATGACACGAGTGAGGAAAGGCACAAACAAGGAAGATTGCAACCAGGATAAAAGGAGTTGATCTTGAGTTTCCCAAAGACTAAAATCAGGGTTTTCAGTAGTTGTATGACAATCAGAAGGTGTGAGGAACTGAGGTGGTATTTGAGGATTAACCACGTAGCGGTGAAGGCGGTGGGCTTTAATTACGGGCTCCGCCTGTTGTTTCCAGAGGAGGAAATTTGTGTTTGTAAGTTTTTCAGAGATAGTATAGGAGAAAAGGACAGGTGAAGAGGTAGTCTTGGGTTCTAAAGGAGTACCCATGGTGAGCAGAAATAAATAAAGAAAGGCACCAGGATCGAAAAAAAAATATTTATCTTGCTCTGGATACGATGTTAGAAATTGATAATCAGGAATGGAGAAAAGTCTATCATTCTCATTGATTTAATAATCGACAATACATCACTTTATATATAAAGTGTCCTAGATGAGTGACTCACTCTATATGACTAACAGAAAGAATAAAATGTAACAGACTGAATACCACGTATACAAAACAGAATGGAGAGAGAAACAGAAAATACAAAACAGAGAGATATTCTGCTAATATTCTCTAACAACGTCGCATATTGCACCAATAAAAGATGAAGAGAAAGATTAAGGCAAACGTACTGCTCTACACACCAAAGCTTGAAGAAACTTAAATGAATTTGTGGGCCATTATCACATTAAGCAAAAGTTGTCTTAAATGCAATTGAAACAAATAACCAAAAACCAAAGAAACTTATTCTGGCTGTCTTAACATGCTAACAAAAATGGTTGTTGGCATATTCTTATGGCTGCACACTAGCGTAGGATGGTTCAGTTCTGGTTGTACCCGTGACCCTCACTCAAGCCCCCCAAAATGGTAAGGAAAACATGTAACATTGAAGAAAGAAAACCACCACACATAAAATGGACCTGCACAACTGCACCCAAAGTGCCTCACGTAACAGCCCCCATTAAAACCAGAGGAGGATCTTTTTAGGTAAAGAGAGGGCCTCGGCTTCCTCAAAATTTTGAATTTTTTTTGAATTATATATATATATATATATATATATATATATATATATATATATTATATATAATATAAAAATATATTTGAAATTTATTAAATTTTTTAAATTGTAGGTAATATAAAAATTAAATTGTGTATTTTTTATTTCTTTTATTTAAACACAACATTTAATGTAAATATATAATAAAACATAAAATTAAATATAATAAAAAATATTTAGATTTAATTTTTCTTTTGGTTCTTATTTTTATTCAAAAATTGACACTAGGTAATTAGACCAACAAAGCAAAACATCCATATTAAGAGTCTCAATTTTAATGAAAAAATCATTTATTTGTTTCGAGGAATTTAACGAAATTTATAGTAAAAGAACGAATTACATCAGTTTTTCAAAAATCAGGACCAAATTGAGATTAAAAAAGTTGGAGGACCAACTTAACATTTTTAAACGAAAACATGAATCAAAAGAGTAATTAAACCAAATATTTATTGACATAATTTTTATTTTTCTTTTCATTGTGTTTTTAGTTTTTCACAAATTGTAATAATCTCTCACTCATATGTCTTTTTGTTTTTAAAGAAAAAAAAAGTTAGACATAAACCCATTATATTTCTCATTTATCCTCTTCCTTTCCATTCTCTTGTCTTACTTGATAATGAAAACATTATTTTTTTATCTCATGAGCTATTTGTATATTCATTTTTTTTATGAATATAGAAAAATAATAATAATGTATTATGCGTTTTTTCATAACGTATTCCGACCCTTAAAACTATCTAAAACTATACAAAAAAGCTATTTTACAAACTGTTCGATAGAAGTCTTAAAGAGAAAACCTAAATGCATGGGTTCCTAATGTAAGATCTAGAAAAAATAAATAATTTTAAGAAAAGTATTTATTTTATTTCAAATAATATTTAAATTATTAAATGTGAAAGATTACTGACAAGTAGTGTAACACAGCTGGTTGGAGGACTTGAGTTCAACTCCTATCGTGGTCATTGCTACGTTTTCAGTTGATTTTTAATATTGTGGTTATAAAAAATCTTATAACTTGGGAAGGAGAAGGATAGTTGTAACACCCCATTTAAGTAATAACATAATTAAATGGAATATTACACAGAATAACTTAAGAAATATGGTCAGGGAGTAAAACGCGACTCCTTATAATTATCCAAGGTAAATGAAAGGGGATATTGAGGCACACCATGATACCTATAACCAAGCGGAGTAGAAAGTAGACAATATTCCAAAATTAAATTTGAAAGTCAAGTAAATACATGGGTCATAACTCTATAATAAGACCCCAAGCAGTAGAATTAGTTCAGGCATACTACGTAGCGCAATCATCCCTTCCCTGTTGACCTCGAATGCCTCTCACATCTGCTCACATAAATGAATTGATAATCATCGTAAAAGGAGAAGAACCACATACAAGACAACCAAACAAGCAAACATGGTAAGCTAGAGTAGAAACAGTTTATCAAGCAGTCACAAGCTATTACACAATCCAAAACAGTATTCATCAACCAATCATGTTATGACTTATCAATCAGCGGATGCTTGCACTTGTGGTGGATTACCCTGCTCACCCCCGAGCTAAGTGCTACAAGTGTTACAATGTTTCAATCCCTCACACACAAGGTTAGCCCTTAATGAGTTTCAGGCCTCCTGTTACTCTCACCACAAGAGTCAGTCCACTCTAAGTGAGACTAACTGACTCCTTAGAGTATCAGGAGGCAACCTTACCTTGAATCCTTACCAAATTATATAGATGGGGCACCACCATGGACTCCCACTAACAGGAGCCATGGAATTATGTCCCGACCACTGAAGCACCACCAGGAAGTCTCACCTAGAGACTCGTGGATTTACGTACTGCGAACATACCAATCACATTCCCAACAAACAAATAATATTGATCATGCATTTAACACCTCACACCATCCTTTGTAACCCATCCTCATTCATATTCCATGTTGATTTCATATTATCCCATTCTTCCCAATTCGGGGATATAGAACTTCACCTCATACCAATACCATGCCATCAATGTAACATTATTTTTCATACCGAATTCATGACCACATATATAACCAACCATTTCATTGAAATCGCATGCCAATATTTATCCAAGTTCATCATTCACAATCCATGAATCACATCACTCATGCAAATCCATTCATTTCATACTTTATAAATACATACCAAGACATACATATATCACAAAATAGTATTCATCCCAAATAAATGAGTGCCAACATTTAAGTACCTACAATTCCATACAATCAAGCACAACCCACAACCATAATTCTTACACCAATATTCCTAAGAAAATTTATTATCACAAAACCAAAATCATTGCAGTAATGCGTGACACATTTCTCAAGATATAGACATATAATCGACGATCCAACCGGTCAAACCATAAAATAACATGTTATGAACCAAATGTCAAAATTTGAGCTCAATCCAACGGTTAATGAGTCGGGAAAGTCAATTTTACTAAAACTGTGCATATCAGAAAAATACACAGTCGCCCAACGACTAAGGCACTCGCCCAGCGACTGTGCGACGCATCCAAAATATGAGAAATAACGTCAAATATCACAGTTTCATGAATATTTGAACCCCTCACTCAGAAATATACCAAAAACTAACGTTTTCCCCAATCTTTTCTCATATTTCACAAAACATTAATTGCATAAAATAGAAATAACGTGAAACCCTAGCTTCCCTTACCGGGAAAGGGGTTAGTAGAGGACTTCGACACCCGAACTGTGACGAACATTAGTTCAAGCAATAGCTTCGAGGGCTGGAAAATAGTGGAACGAGCTTAAAATGAGTTCATTAAGACAACCCTAGTTGGAAATGAACATAATGGAGCAAGAGCATGAGTTGGAAGCTGACTTACGAAGAGTAGAAAACTGGTCTGGGCTCACTTGATGAGAAACATTGGCTGAACCCTAGCAGAGCTTCGCAGCAGCTCAAGGAGGAAGTAAGAGTCCTATTTTACGAAAATGAGCATAGTGGTTAGGGTTAGGGCAGTTTAGGGTTCTTGGATCCCCTTTAGGTCAGTCCTAGGCCCAACTGATTTAGGGTAGCCCTTTTAATTAAAGGCAGAAAATAAAGTGGGCCTCACAATAGTCCTGCAAAACCTTGGAGCAGAGAGGTCAAACAATGAGAGTGAGATTGAAAGAAGAAGAGAGTAGAAAAGCTTTGCTTAGGAAGCAAAAGATGTAAGGGGATCTAACCTCTTCCTTATTATTTTGCAATCACCTAAAGAGAAATCTTTGAAGTTTTTTGGAATATGGAATCGTAAAGTGTGTTGTGAATAGAATATGATAACCAAGTTTTAATGAATGATCTCATGGAGGAAGTGTGAAGTGTGTTTTTCGGTTAAGTTGTTTTGATTATTTTTTTTTGAAGTTGTGCTTTGATTGGTCTTTTGTTTCGAAATGACAGCGGAATAGTTAAGAATGTTGGGGTTTCAATTTGATTGAGTCTGATGGTTAAAACACTACAAAAATATATAGTTTTAATCGGGGTTTATCGGTGGAGGTTATAATAACCTCTAGTAACCTATAAATATAATGGAGGTTTTAAAAACCCTCCTTAAATACCAGGGTTTTTTTTTATGAACCCCCGTAAAATTTGGTTCCACTTTAGCTTTTATATTTTTCCTCTTTTTCGTAATTTTTAAAGTTTTTAATTTCGCTATTCTGACTTTCTCTCTTTCTTTCTATTCTTAGTGTGTTACCCTAAGAAGACCAAGAAGCTTTCGCTCATTCTGTGTTACCCTACGAATACGAAGAAGACAAACAAGCTTTCCCTCGTTCTATGCCTTCCATTGTTCTCCCTCTCCCTGCGATCAAAGAGCTGAAGATGTTCTTTCTCTTTCGATTTTATCTCTCTAATTTCGTCTGAGTCCCATTTTAAAGATCTTATTCTAGTTGTGCATTGCTGTCCTGTTTCAATTTTTGAATTGATTTTAGTTTATCTCTTTCCCATGCCCTAACTCAGTTTTTTTGCTTAAAGTTTATAGTACTCCTTTCAATTTCCCTAATTTATTTTGTGCTTTCATCTTTCTCATATCCTATCTCCTCCGCCTAATTGTTAGTATGTTTTTTTATTACTTTGGACAGATTAAACATGGAGTGGTGATTGGGGATTTGGGATTTGGACAACTTTTCAAACTTTGTACACTCGATTGGAACTCAAACACATAGTAGAAGGTGTGTATTTTAATACTTTTAATATTTGCCTTAATAATTAATTGGTTGTTGTTGGGTTTAATAATATGCAGAACTACATAAAGCCAAGATAGCAAAGTGAATCTTCATTGCCATTGTGAATAACAAGCTAGCTGTGTATGCTTTGATATGGTAGCCTTTGTTTAACTCCTTAGCTTTATATATTTGTGGTTGACAAATGATGGTTTCTTTCACGGAATAAATTGTTTAATGTCCTGGATTTACAATATTGTTGTAGAATTTAGTGCAATGGTTTGTTACAGGGTATACAATTCTCAGGAAATTTATTTTTGATTCAGTTTATTTTTGGTCTTATACTTTCATTAAACATAGTCAAGGTTCCTATTCTTTCATATTTATGAATTTGGTTATCAAATTTTTAAAAACTATGTACTTGGTTCCTTCTCTCTAAAATGTCTTCACGGTTTTAAAGTTATAAGGGACTAGATGCATATCTTTTACAAGTTTGAGGTCCAAATTTATCAAGGAAAATATGTGAACCTCAACCATAATATTTGACTGAAAGTATTAATAAATAAGCCACAATTAGGCCTATGTTATATAGGTTCATTTTATATAATTAAAATTCAAAATGTATACATATTTTTCTAATTTATAATTTATAGCATGATTGTTGCAATTGCCTTTTGCACATTAGGCCTTATGCTTGGAATGCTACTGATACTGTTATTGTTGCAATTTTCGGTTGAGTTCTTTTTACTATGTTAGAAACATGTTAAAGGATATATTAGTGGTATTCGGGAAGAGTTACTTTGATCAACTTCACAAACACTCTTGATATTTGTAGAACTTGATGTACAAATTATATAAGTATGGAATTGTTTAGATTATTGATTGAGAGTTCACTGGAATAACTTGGATATTTATACACTCTTGATTGGAGGATTTGTTTTGGGATTTCTTAATCTGTTTAAATTGCTTCATTTGAGGTTTTTAGGGTAGAAACTCAAGATGGAGGTGATGCAAAGGTTAAAATTTCTCCTCGTGATATAGTTTATACACAGCTTGCTAAACCTATAGAAGGTGAACAACCAACGATATTCCACAAGCTTGATTTCTGCTATGGGTATGGATACAATTGATTGATTTACATTGGTTTCTTCCTTCTATAATTTAAGTACTTTCCAATGTATTCACAATGACATATGTGGGCACTATTTCATTCTTCCAAAAATAAGTTGTTGCTTCTTAGTATTGTAAATATGCTTCTGATTGCTGAGGTTTATAGTTGACACTAGTTTGAATTCCATGCCTTACCCATTCTCCCAACATTCTATCCTAATTCTGTAATTGCTATTCATAGCTTTTTGCACTCTTGATCATCATGACCAGCCTTTAGGTTAGTTTGCATATCACTTTCATAGTTTGAATTCCTTACCATGCTTACTGTAAACTTCACACATTTTTCATTTTTTATTTTTTAGATGGGGGAGCGTTGAGAGATATATGGACACAATTTTATTGTGCTTATATTCCAAAATCTTGGACACTGTTGTTAAGTAATCATACATCATAACTAGTAAAGATTTAGAGTTTATCTTATATAAAACAGAATATCTACATTTCAGGTGTGTAGAACAAATTATAAATTCTAAAATGCAGTTCTCCACCAGTTATAAATTCTGCAATATGACAAATATGCATATTGGAAGTTTTGAGGAGGAATTGTCGTCCAATCCATCAGATGAAGTGGCAGAGTACATATTGGAAGGGAAATGGCAAAAGGTTGTGAACATGTATAACCAATTCCCAACTTGTCACACGACAATGATTAACCCATCCGTGGGCACTACGCTGCACGTGGTGGTGGATTTGGACGAAGAGGAAGTGGTTGAAAAGCTTGTGAATGCCATCATCAGACACAAGACGATGAAGGCTCTAGAAATGAGGAACTATTGAGGGGATATCGCTCTGCATGTTGCTGCTTCCAAGGGTTTCGCAAAGATATGTGAGTTGATCATAGGAACCAAGAAGGAGAGGATTTACTTGGTGAGACTCAAGAACAAAGAAGGAGAGACACCTCTCTTTGAAGCTGCTCTCAACTAGAAGAAACTGGTCTTTGCTTATCTTTCTAACATTTCTGACAACAGTCCTCCATTGGAAGATCTTGTGCGACACAATGATGACACTATTCTTAATTGTGCTATTAGAAGAGAGTATTTTGGTATGTTTCTCATACCTATCTTCTGTTCCTGCTCATTACTTTTTATATTGTTTTTGGTAGACTACTAATTATTGTATGTCTGTGTTATAGAAAAGATGCAGATTAACCGTTAGATTCACTTCTTTACTTATTAACTTATAAGCAACTTTATGTAATATTTTTGTATTTTTATTTTTAAATAACACAACGCTATATATTCTGAATAATATATATATATATATATATATATATATATATATATATATATAGAGAGAGAGAGAGAGAGAGAAAAATATATTATTTTGTATTATTATAAATCTATACATATCTATATACTGCATTCATTACATGAAATGAAGTGATGCTCATATATTTTTAGCGTAAAAGCTATTATTTTGTAAGTTTTAATCAAATACAAGTTTTGAAATATAAAATCAATTTTATCCATTTTTTTCTTTTGTCAAAGTTACTCTTGTGGAAGAACTAGACTCTAAAAGACAAATGGAGACAATTTTGGAAAAGGTGAAGAAGCAACCAAAATCTGACGAACCATATTTTCCAAAGAACTGTCACATTATGTGACTTCATTGCTGGATTCAAATGTCTTGATGCTCTAACTGGTAACGAGTTCTCATTCTGACTTGTCTTTTTTTTTTTAATTTTGGGGACTAGTTTCTTAATTCTAAATGTTTCTTCAGATTTTGAATCATGGCGTTTGCAGACAATTTTTTTTACTAAAAGTAAACAGCAAGACCCAAAAAACCCATCAACTGAGGAGCGTGAAATCGAATCTAAAGCTTCTGGGGATGCATTTGTACTTACTCTTTGGCTTTTAGGAGTAGGTATGTATCCATCGTGCCAATTTGATGTATTTCTTTTAGTTAATAGTAATACGATTCATCTGGTTAGATACTTTTTTTTAAGGATTAAAGGAAATATTTGAGTTTCCTAAGATAAAAGCTTGCTCGTGGCACAAGTTAGCAGTTCTTTACTTTCACTTGCCTCTGGAGTATACAATTCGTAATTACATGATAAATACTTGCAATCGAAGATCTAATTTTACCTTAGCAACTTAATTGTATATTTATTTACAATATGAAGATCAACTATGTCACATATGATGGTTAATATGTTCAGATGTTCATACTTAACTTCATCCATGCTTGTACACAATTTGATATTATTAAAACTAGGAAGATATTCAATTCCTGTAGGTACTACATGACCTTACGAATGCAAAATTTTCTTTGGAATTTGCAGAAGAGGAGGATAGGAAGGTAGTACTTTCACTGTTTGAGAAGAATTTCCCAAATGAACTTATGTGGAAAAGATAGAACTTGAAGCTATACAGAGAGCAACTTCTACATTGGAGATCAAATCTGCATTCTCTCTCTTAGTAGAGAAAGCAACTATCAAGAATCAACTTGATGAAGTGAATGAAACAATCCCAAAGGAGGAGCTTTTAGAATACCTGATGTATCTCTTTTACACCATAATCACTTGTTAATTTTTCTTATTTAAAATAAATAACATTGTACTGACTCTTTAATTTTAACTTTTGGGCTTTGTCATTTACATTGTTTGATATTAAAATTGTAGACTTTGTTATTTGTTCCTTTTATAAATATATGTACAAATTATAAATACCAAATATCTAAAATATTTGTCTTTTATTTTAGGATTTATGTATTATTAAAAAATACAAAACAAACAAACAGGCAATGTTAGGGTTTTTAAACTGCAGCAGTAGCGGGGGTTTTGAAAACCCCATATAGTAGTGGGGGTTTTGTAAACCTCATGCAATAGTGGGGTTTTTACGAATCCCAACTAGTAGCGGGGGTTTTGGAAGCCCCAACCAGTAGTGGGGGTTTTAAAAACCCCAAACAAGTTGTTATTTACCAGGAGTTGCTAAAAACTCCCGGTAATTTGTTAGCCACGCTGGATCTTCCAGGGGAATTGTAAACCCTTGGTAAAGTCATTACTGGGGGTTAAAACCCCTGGAAACACCAAATATAACCCCCACTAAAATTAATTATTTTTGTAGTGAAATTATTTTATTAGAAAATTGTTTTGTTAGACAGAGAATTTTCATTTTTGCCAGGGGTGATTCTTTTAGGAATCATAATGGAAGCAACTACCCTTTTTGGGTTGGTATTTTTTTATATTATAATATGTTGGAGGCGAGAGGAAATTTGGGTACAATGAGCTTTTACATATATTTATATAAACATAAACAATATTTTTTTCGTCACAACTTTGTATTATTGATGATAATATACTAAATATATATACTTGTTTTACTTAAGAACGTGGAATTGCGATTTATGTGGGTTGGCTACAGTAATATTGTAACGTTTCATTTAATAGATAAATCTAATTAAATAAAACATTGCATATTTTATAATATCCAAAGAGCACGAGGCTTGTAGTATAAAGGATATTACAGTCATCCAAATGTATTCGAAGAAAAAAAGGCACTACACAATGTCACGAACAAAATACAAATGTCTCAACAGATGACCAAAAGCTTGCTCATAGAGCAAGAGATTAGAATATAACAAGGTCCTTCAAAACATGAGTCCAACATCAACCCATGACCATCTAAGCTGCAGCATCCCCATTGGCACTGCGATCACCAGGGATTCCCATATATGCTCACACCAAGGAATTGGTGATCATTGCAAAAAGCAAAAACCACACAAGAAGACAGACACAAGCAAGAAGGGTAAGCTAGAGTAAAAGGTTTTTATCATACAATTAAGCATACAATTTAAGAGTCAAGAACACATCAATCAACCAAGCATGTGATAGCAAACAACAAGACTATAAGACCCAATTTATTCGAATACATATAATCGATTGGATTCACCGGATGCTTGCACTTGTGACGGCCTCTACTGCTCTGCAGAGCCATTGCCAATGAGTTTCACCCTACCACACACAAGGTTAGCCTTCAAACATCTAAGGCCATTATCTAGCCAAAGACTAGGGCCTCCTACTACTCTTACCACTTGAGTCAGTCTGCTCTACGTGAGACTAACTGACTCTTTAGAGCTTCAGGATGCAATCCTTACTTGAATCCTTTCCTAATTATATACACTACGGCACTACCATGAAACCGTACTAAGAGGTTCATGGAATTACGTCCATCACATACGGCACTACCATGAGATCTCACCAAGAGATTCATGGAATTACCTCCATCACATCCAACACCACCATGAAATCTCACCAAGAGTTTCATGGAATTACGTTTATCTCATACCATAGTCATGTCTCACCAACCAACCATAGATTTATCAAGCATACCAATCTCATGCTAATATCCAACCAATCAACCAATCATGATTCATGTACTTATTCATACCAAGCTCATCAATTCCAGTCCCGTGCAATAAGATAACACATGCAAATTCACATACTTTATGCTTTAAATAGGGTAATCCAATCAATCATACAACCAACAACCGAAAACATGGGAGAGAACAAGCATAGAGTAAGTTCCTGCACCAGTCTCACTCAAGCCATGGGCCCTCGCTCAAGCGAAAGAGGTCTTTCGCTCAAGCTATAGGCTCTCGCTTAGGCAAGACTGCCAACAGAGAGTCCTGCAGGTTTTACGAGTTCTCGCTTGGCGAGACCTCCTCGCTTGAGCAAGACTCCTCTTCGCCCCAAGGTGAGGTCCCTCACCTTTGCTACAACTGAAGCGAAACACATCAGGCTCCCACGAGTTCTCACTTAGGCGAGAGAAAGCTCGAGCAGAAACCAGGGTAAGGTTCTGCTATTTTTGCCTAGGCGAAGAGAGGCAAAGCTGGAAATAGGTAGATACACAGAAAATACGAAAACCCTAGCTTTCCTTACTTTGAGTGGAGCTAAAAACGTAAGCACAACGGTCCTAGGAGGAGAGATGAGTACTGTAACTCCAACCAATGCAGGGAAACTAGAAAACAAACGCATAACAACTAGCATAAGGTTTCAAATTTGACCCAAGATAGAACCAAGACATTAGAATGGAAAGGGAGGGGTAAAGTCCAAGCTCAACTTACCCGGAGAAGACGTTCGAGTGAACCAGTATTGGGTGTTCTGATTGTGTCCTAGCAGAGTTCACTTCTGTAGTTCTAAGAGAGAGAAGGGGAATAGTGTTCTAAAAAAAATAGTAGAATGAGGAGGTTAGGACTGAAAGTGGGGTTTTGGACACCTTATGGGCTGGCCTTAGGCCCAATAGAATAGGTTAGGCTCTAAACTTTTAGGACAGAAATAAAGTGAGACTTACAAATTTTACATATTATGATATAAATTTCTCTCTTATATGCAGTTATAATATATATAAATGAATAATGTATGCGGTGGGATTGTAGTGTTTAAATATTATTATATGGAATTATGCAGTTCTGTGAAAATAAAAGATATGAAAAGGTATATTTATACTTTTATTTATTATTGTTTCTTCTTCTTCTCTGTTAAACATAATATATATATATATATATATATATATATATATATATATATATTTTCACATAAGTGGTGGATTCAATTTATTTTTTTAATTAATGTATTATATTTAGAAATTAAATAGCAATTGTAGTTTTGGTTATATGATAACCTTTTATTATAGATTGATATTGTTAAACATGAGGGGCTTCAGATTATTTGGCGTAATTTTGTTGATGTTGTAATGCTTATTGTTAGTGTATGAGTTGATGTATGTGTTGGTTGTTGGAAATTTAGATAGTATGTGATGCTCTTTTATTATTTATAGGTGTGATTTTGATATTAAAATAGATTGGTTCTCTTGGAAATAACTGAAAAAGGAAACTGGATTTTATATGAATAATGTTAAAAAGTGGTATTTGCATGTAACTATTTTCGGAAGAGTGTTAAATAAGGTTGAGTCTTTTTAGTCAATTTTTTTAAACCTTCATAGTTTTCTTTGATTAACATTTCATTGCCATGTTGTTTCATGGTCATGCATATTGCTACATCCCCAAATTTCAAATTTATAGAGCCTTTCTTACATTCATAGCTAGTTTTATAGATCCATATATATATATATATATATATATATATATATATATATATATATATATATATATATATATATATATATATATATATATATAATAAAACTCAATCTCTTATATCTAAATAAACTCAAAATTAAAAGCTAGGATTTTCAGAAACTACCTCATATAATTCTAAGAAACCAACTCTACCGTAATTAAAAGAAACATTTTAACTTTATTTCAAATTTGATAAAAATTACAACAAAGAAAAACATTCCGAATAAAAGGAATACCATTAAATCGAAGTTTTTGATATATTTACTTTGGTGTAGTTAATATCCCATCAATTCCTGCCACAAGTGACCAATTAAACGTTTATTTCCTATGTTAAATTTTAACACCGCTGGCCCACCAATTTCTTTTTCTAGACCTATTCTACCCACGCGAAACCACTCTCATGAACCCAACACTTATATATAAATACAAAAAAAAATAACATCTTTCGTTTATAAAACCTCAACTTTATTCAAAGGAAAATTTTAAACTCACGTAACATATGGGTAAGTTAGAACGTCTTTTGCCTCAATTCTTTTTATGATTTTAATGAATAAAATACATTAATATTTTAGCCATTTTCTGAAAATCTAACTATCTACTACAAAAGATATTTTGCAAAGTTTGACATTTTTGTATCAGTTTCTCACAGTTTTCTTTATTATCACGTTTAAAGTAAAAATAAAACTAAATGAGATAAATATTTTAAAAGACGTATATAACATTACTTTCCTACGTAATCACTAGATTTGTTTATAAAGGACATATTACTAACAATTTGTTTAAACTTAAATGCATGGGAGAAAGTTGGTCTGGACTGATTTTTGGAGGAGAATTGTTTTAAAAAGTTACCAGCACCAGAATCGAGTCGCTCCAGAGTCATCGGTGGCGTTTTCAGTTAGCTGCGGCGGGGCGGCGAAGCTGTGAAAGAATTCAGTTAGAGCAGGTGCTTTGTTTTCAATTTTCTCTTAGTTAGGTAGATAAATAAATGGTCTTTTTATAAAATCTTTGATGTAGTTTCTATTTTCTGATCAATTTAATTTAAGAAACTACTCTATTGCAAAAATTTTAGAAATTATGATTCTTACTATTATATTATTAGAAGAATTTATCTCAATAAAATTTAACTAAATGGTCTTTTTTCACTGACTTTCTAATGATATAAAATTACTTTTTCAGAAACAACTGTCATTTAACTTCTAATATTTTAAAAACTTTAATAAAATATTATAATATTCCAATGAAGTAATAAGTGAAAGAACTAATTTAATAAATTTAAAATTATTTTCATAACTTTAATACATTTATATTCTCGTAATAAAATAATAATAATGGCAATGTAAATTAAATTTAAGCCACGCAGGTTACTACGAGATTTAACGACCCCTTTTTTTTTAACCATGCAGGTTACTACGAGATGGAAAACTTGGCATCATGGTCTGTCTCAGCCACACCTGACTCAAGTTCCATTGATATAAAAAAATTAGAAATTTTGTGTTTAGTAATATTTATAGTATGTTTATTTTGTATGTATAATATGGTATCTATATCGTCAAGGTGAAGCCGTTCATCCCTCTCAAGATATAGCAATGATTGATATAGTGTAGAAAAAACTATGATATATATGTATAAAAAAATAAATATTATGTATAATGTGGAATATGAATATCCACGTAAAAAATGTAGCTATTGAATAAATATATCATAATTTTATAATAAAGAATTCGGTAATCTTAATTATATACGTTGTTTCGAGTTATTTTCGGTTGTTAATAAATTTGGTTACTAATTTTATATAATTTGTGTGATAGTTTTATCATTGAGGTTGTTTTAAAAGTATTATATTTAAAATTATTTAATATGGTAATTAGTTCTATTTTCAACGGCTATAAGTACATTGAAAATGTAAATTAAATAAAAAATACATCCGTGAGAAATAACACTATAAGAAATAGAAATACTATTTTTTTATAAAAATTTAGTGATAAATATAAATTTTATCACTAATTATATTTTATTAATATTTTATTAGTGACTAATTTTATATTTACGAAAAAAAATATTTACAATAGTAACAAAATTAAAAAATTGTCACAATAAATATAAAATTTTTAACTAGTTATATATATTATGTGTGATCATTTATAATTTATTATAATTCTTTTTAAATGATAAAATATACATGTCACGAATAACTGTTTAATAATAAAAAATGTCATGCGATAGAATTATTTTTATTTTAAAAGAAATATAATTAATAAAAAAGTATGAATGTTTAATAATTAATAATAATAATATAATATTAATTTTTATTATGTAAAACTGTAGTAAAATAATAAAACTGAAAAATAATTTTTTTTATTATAAATAATTATTTAAATTTAAAATATAATAATTAAGAGGATAAAATTGAATAAAAAAAGAATATTAAATATGTTTATATATATATATATATTTGTATTATTATAATTTTTATCATTAAGCGATATTATTATAGTGATATTATTATTATTATTATTCGAGAATATAAAGGAGAATTTTGGAGAAAAATATTATCTACATTTGATGAATATAAACTAGATTAGGAAATATTATTGTTGTTATTATTTGATGAATTTGATGAATATAAACCAGATTAGGAGATATTATTGTTGTTATTTACTAATTATCTTTTGATTAAATTATTTGAGAATATTTGATTATGTATATCTACAACAATTGTACCCGACTTGCTTATAAATAAGAGTGTTACTCCCACGGTCAAGGGACGAAATTATTTTGCCCTAAGTGAGTCATTAGCTAAGGTTAAAATACTTCTTTCTTTTTGTCTTTGGTATAAGGTTATTTTACACCTTTTTTTCCCGGAATATTGACGTCCATCGTGGGGACTCGGTAAAACGAGATCCCAACCACACTTACCATAAGAAACTTACCACCATGAGGAATAGAAAAAACAACTCCAACCACCAAGAGGAGAATGAGAACGACACCACTCTCAACAATGCAACAAATTCCACCTCCGCAATACTCACAAGAAACTTTTGACATATGCAAGTCATGAGAAGATGATCGATTTATACTCAGTCTCCATTTACAAATCAACAATTAATCCTTGCGATTGAAGCTTACACTCTTTCTCAATACAGGTAAAAAAAAACAAAGTTTCATGTATGTTTCTATAAGGTTAAAATACTTCTTTCATTTTATCTTTGGTATAAGGTTATTTTACACCTTTTTTTTACCAGAATATTGGTGCCCACCGTGGGGACTCGGTAAAACGAGATCCCAACCACAATTACCATAAGAAACTTACCACCATGAGGAATAGAAAAAACAACTCCAAACACCAAGAGGAGAATGAGAACGGCAATACTCCCAACAATGCAGCAGATTCCACCTCCACAATACTCACAAGAAACTTTTGACATATGCAAGTCATGAGAAGATGATCCATCTATGCTCAGTCTCCACTTACAAATCAACAATTAATCCTTGCGATCGAAGCTTACATTCTTTCTCGATACATGTAAAAAAAACAAAGTTTCATGTATGTTTCACCAGTGCAGGAAGGGGCTTTGGCATCGGTTGTTTTTAATCTTCTGCATCGGTTCTTGAACCGCAGCATATTGGGGCGAGGCCAAAAGAGGATAGCTTTTAGCCTCGGTTGAGAACCGAAGCCATAGAGCCCTCTTCTACCTCGGTTCGTAGGCACCCGAGGCCATAGAGCCCAGCTTTTTGCTTCGGTTTTGGTTCCACCCGAAGCCATATGTACAATTTATTTTTAATTTTTTTTTTAAAATTCGATCCCCTTTTGGCCTTGGTTTTGGTTCCACCCGAGGCCATATGTGTGCTTTTTGCCTCGGTTCTAATATGAATCGAGGCCTAATATGGTGTTTCTTTTAATGTAGTTTCTGTTTTGGTGTTATTCCCACATTTAAACCTGTAAATTTTGTTCAACACCCAGCACAAACCAGAATAGACCAGAACAAAATATTTTATAACACATCCACAATTCAAATTCATTTAAAAGACAATTACAAATCATTTACAATCAAGATACATGTCCTAATCAATAGTATTGTACATTTCAATTATATATTTGGCACATGCTATCCTACCAAACTTTATGGACTTTGCGGGAATTGCAGCAGGACTCTTGAATGTCTACAAAATAATAGATTAAGTTAAGTTAGTATATAAAAAGGAATTGAACTATGATATAGGGAATAAGTTAGGATATTTTTATATAACATGTCATATTCATAAGATTGATATTGAGGTTCTTACCAATCTATCACTTGTCTAAGATGGTTGGGGGGAGGGCGATGCAAA
>Ga0214544_1006382_pt1 | contig 21809 bp, 5 predicted proteins | sample CNSS3metaG_FD_160074 | JGI IMG/M metagenome (GOLD analysis project Ga0214544, IMG submission 160074) | Root nodule microbial communities from cowpea collected in UCLA plant growth center, Los Angeles, California, USA - CNSS3 | ecosystem: Host-associated > Plants > Roots > Nodule | place: USA...
GATATTTCTTTACAAAAAAAAAAAAAGGACTTAATCTTGGTGTGCGACATGGTTAATATGTAATTTTATTTTTAACTATTTGATTAGAAAGAAGTATGATTTCAAGTGCCCAAGTATGAAAAAATTATAAAGAATAACGATTCTTTAAATAAATCTAAATATCTTGAAATTTAGGCTTTTTATTCTCGTTAGAATAAATTAACCTTATATTGTGATCCAATGACAAGTCATATATTTTCATGTATTTTAAAATAATTAGTTGAAATCAACAATTTTTTTTAGAGATTAAATAGCATATTTTTTTTCTTTTCTTCATTTTGTATCAGCAAGATCACAAAGAGGTTGGTTTGAATTGGAGGGATGCTTACCCTAATTGAAATTTCCAACCAAAATCGTGGGAATTTTTGGGTGTGAAAGAGATAAGTTGATTTTGCTTAAAATTGGTCAAAAATAAAACCAGTCATAATAAAAGTCATAAACTGAGAAATTTTTAGGTTCTACTTAAAGTTTTCATCATTGCTAGGAAATGATGATAAAACTGCATTAGACTTAGGGTTTTAATTTGTGGCTCAAAATCATAACCCCTTTGACTATTGAACCAAATTTGAAATTATTGAATGAGTCATATATTCTAATCTTATAACAATTTGAAGAGTGAATGAATACCAAGTACAAGACAATCAAATGTCTTTCATCTTTCAGGGGAAGTTAAGTAAATAATATTTTGTATATTACTAACATTTTATAAGTATCTCCATATCTATTTATTAAATAACATACTGAAAATTTATAGTAGAAATTCAAACTATAGTTCAATAAATTTAAACTGATATTTACTTTTTTTGTTAGAAACCGGTATTTTAAATTAGGGTTAAATATGTTTTTTGTTCTTTAATTTTCAGTAAATTTTGAAATTAGTCCATTTCGAAACTTCAGACCAATGTAGTTCTTCATTTTTCGAAATACATAGATTTAGTCATTTTAATCAAATTTTATTAGGTTTCGTTTGTATTTCAGTATTGTATTTGAGTTGTTTATACTGTTTGATACAATTTTGCTTTAATGTTAAGTCAAATACTATTATGAAACGCGCTTGAAATGTCAATAAAACTTAACACAATTTGATTAAAATGATTAAATTCACATACTTCGTAATGGATTCAAAATTCACTTAAAGTTAAAAGACAAAAAACATATTTAACCCATATTATAAATATTAAAAAATGGATTTATATTTAATTCATGAAAAATGAATTAACATGATTGAAAAAACTCTTTCAAATGTCAACAATGTAAATGATCATGTTGGTATCTGTAAAATTGAATTTTTTTCATTCAAAAAAAAAATGGATGGTTTTTAGTGGATGTTTTGTCATGCCTTTTTCTTCGTGTTGTTTGAATTTAAATATTTGTACTTAAATAAATTATACATTAGTAAATTAATTGTATAGTTATTAGTCATATAGTTTAAATTTAAAAGAAAAATGCAATAATAGTAATTAATTAGGTTTCCCAAAATGTGAGGAATTGAAACGGACAAGGAAGTTGGAAAAGTAGTTTGAGAAAAAGAAAAAATTAGGGTCAAAAAGGGAGAAGTTAGGACACCAACTATGGAAAATTTGACTTCTTCCTCCATGCATAACATTGCTCTTTTTTTTTATCCTTTCAGTCCAACCAAACAAACATACCATTAACGTTGGATCCGACGTGACTTTTGGTCTAAACAATGCATGTTAATTTAGATGATGATGATGATGATGAGAGAGGGATTTGGAAGGAACACAAGAATTAATATATGAAGTCACTCGTACACATTACACATTGATAAGAAAGAAAAAGTTAAATAAAATTAATTATATATATATATACATATATATATATATGGGTAAATATGTTTTAGTTGTTAAATTTTTATATAAAATAGATTTTTTTTTATTTAAAATTTTAATATAGCTTGGTCTACAAATTATAAAAATAAATAAATATAGTTTTTATAATTAATTATACGTTAAATATTTTTATGTTTTCTAACATTTTAGGATGATTTTTGAACCGTTTATATTCTTTAATATATCTCTTTCTTTTCTATGACAACATAAAAAATGATGTAAAACGTAAAAGAAACTAACATTATTGGATTAACATACTTATATTTATTCATTTCTAACATTTACATACAAAAATATATTAAAATTTGAAATATAAATCCATGTCCAAATTTAAAGATTACAAACATATTTTAAAAAATTATACATTGACTCGTAACATATAGTTACGATGGATGCAATAGAAGAAAAAAAATAGAATGAATATGAAATTGTCCAAAGATTTTTTTTTTCGTAACCCTAGACTAACCTATTCAATTAAATAGACTTCTTTTAAAATTAAAATTCAAGCTTCCAACATGTTATTAGACAAATTAAACCAAAACAGACTTTGAAACGACTTAAATTATGAGTTTTCGTCAGACCAACGTCAATCATGATAATTTGAATATATAAAATTGTGACCATAATTTATTTCACAATTTTTACATATACATAAAAAGTAAACAAACAATTATAAGAGTACATTTGATTTTTATTTGCTTTCTATTCTTATCGTCCACTTCTTCATTTACCAACTTTTTCTTCCTTCTCTTTTTCTTTTTCAAATGGAACATCTTGCTTCTTCTTCTTTTTTCAAAGACGGATAACCATGTATGAAATGCACGAGATGAATCGAGAATCTTAAGAGACCAAGTTATACAGTTCATAAAATATTAATCCATGCAACAAAATGGTAATGTAAAAGTAGAAAAAAAAATGTATTAACTCGTTAGAGTTAATTATCATAACCGATATATTATCTGTTTCAAAATTTAAAAGTTTTTGTCTTTAAATATTTGTTTCAGATGATTAAGAAGAAAAATATTTAAATTATTATCGATCTCAATTCTTAAATGATATAAGACTATTGAATATATTGAAATAATAATAAACTACCAATTCTATTGTCCCTTTCGGTTCATGCCCTCGCCTGCATTATATGACATTGGAGTGGTTTTGATTTGTTAAGAATAGTGTTTCCGATGAAAACTGACCCAACAGAATAATGAATTTGGGAAAAGACTCTACGAGGAATTTTGTCAAAAGTTTGCCCTAGTGGGATTTGGTGTCATTGTTTTTTTTTTTTAATTTATTAATCAGTATATTAATTATTAATTAAAAAAAGTTACTTCACTTGGTGACCAAAACCAAAATAAACCCTTGAGGCACATGGATATTCACTCTGCAAAAGGGCAACCAAATAGTGACAAAAAGAAAGATGAACCTAACACAATCACCATGCTTTTTTCTCAGTAATCATGGATCATGCTTCCTTTTGAACTTTTGTTTATCTTTTCTCCTAAAAATTCTCATCATGTGGCCTCTCTCGTGCTATCCATCTTCATAATGAGTTCCATCTATCATACAATTATTAATATATATTATATATATAATATATATATATATATATATATATATATATATATATATATATATATATATATATATATATATATATATATATACGTAGATTTAAAAGAAATATAATCTTTATAATAAATTAGGGTTCAAATTGTTAGGTTTATAAAGGAAGTTTTATTGGGAAGAACAAACACCAATGAGACTTAAGTCCAATCATATAAGACATTGATATCAATCTCAACCCAAAATCTTAAGGTAATGAGTTTATGGATCTTTATTTTTATATAGTGCTCTACTTTCTCATTTCTAGTCAATGCGAAATTTAGACTCATACTTGGATTCCTAACACAAATTTGTTATTTGTTATGGAACAACATAAAGAAAGCTAATTAGGTTAAATGGAGAAAAAAATGGAATGAGTTTGATAAAAGAGGAGGAAAAGGTAGTTATATTAAAATAAGTATTACTCTACAAGTGAGGATAATTTTTTAGGTTAAATTACGATGCATGTATCTAGCATCATGGTTATAATAATTGATGACAGAAAACGAAAACTAAGAGTATAGAAAGAAAAATGACTAAGAGTTGGTAGAAAGTGATTTAGCTCAATAGTAATCATGAAAGGAAAAACACACAAAATATATGTAATTTTCAAATTAAAATAAATAGTTCATGATAATATATAATGCCAGTCAATAATATATATATATATATATATATATATATATATATATATATATATATATATATATATAAAGAGTTAAATATTTTTTTGGTCACTTAACTTTCGGTGAATTTTGAAATTAGTCTATTTCGAAACTTTGGATCAATTTAGTCTTTCATTTCTCGAAATACATAGACTCAGTTCTTTTAATCAAATTTTGTTAAGTTTATTTGATATTTCAAACGCGTTTCATAACAGTATTTGACTTAACATTAAAGCAAAATTGTGTTAAACAATATAAACAACTCAAATACAATTATAAAATTCGTACGAAACATCAAATAAATCTAATAAAATTTGATTAAAAAAATTAAATCTACGTATTTTAAAAGATGAATGATTAAATTAGTCTAAAATTTTCTGAAAGTTAAGGAAAAAAATATATAATTATATAAAATAGTGGAAAGAAGAAAAAAATAAAAACCTAAAAGACGAAGAAGAAGAATGGGTCCCATGTTGTTGTTTAAGATTGGATAAATGTTGGAATAAAAAAGTTGTTTTGTCAAGAAAAAGAAACTGACTTTACGTATTGAGCTTATCAACTGCTACTTCGAAATCTGTTGCATTTCACTTTCTTTTTTCTCTCATCATTGTGCTTTTCTTCTTCATCTTCATACTTATATAAAAGAAGGTTTTCCTATTAAAAAGTGTCTTCAATCATATTTATTTTCTCTTTTTTATTTCTTTTTCCTCGAAAGGAGATTAAAGAAACTCATTTTTGCAATATATACATAATTATTTTTTTCATTCTATAAAAAAAGTGTAATATGGATGAATACTCTTTCTATATCTTCTCTTCGCAATACTTTATTTCAAAACCCTACAAAAAAACTAAATTTGATATTATTTCGACAAACATAGTGTTGGTCTATTCGGGTTGATTATGTATGATTATTACCATGAAAAAGATTTATGATTTAGAAAACAAAACAAAACAAAATCACATGTTAGAAGTTAGATAGCAAGTCAAGTTTTTATTTTTATTTTTCATTTGAATAATTCTAATTTTAAAATTAGAAAATAATCAATTATTGAACAGATATTTAATTCTATTACAAGCACACACTGTGGGGTTAGCATGGACACAAAGAGGATAAGGGTGGTCTTTAATTCCTCTTCCACACGTTTTTCTTTTTTTTGCATAAGTTTTATTTTTTATTTTAGTATATAATGGTGTCATAATTTGTTGATTCAATTGTGCATGATATATCATAAATTTTCATATTTTTTTTAAATAATATTACTTGAATTTAGTCGATTTTATATTATTTAATTGTTAATATATACTGTATTTTTAATTTCTCTGTTGAAAAAACTTACTTTAATTTGTTAAATAACTTCCTAATGATACCTCAAACATTATGTTGGATCTAGGGTTTGTATCATTGAGAAAATAGAAAAACTATACTCATTGAAAATTGAGATTAAGTTCAAGTTTTATTATTATTATTATTATTTTTTGGTTTTTTAATATAAAAGGATGTAGTAATCATGAAGTGCAGAAAGAAAAGACCGATATTTTTGTAGGATAAAGGAAGTATGTAAGTAAACAAACAAGTGTGACAAGTAATAGACATAAAAACAAGTAATATTGGACTGAGCCCAATCATGTTACCTCACCAGCAAAACTTGAAGTTGAATATGGAAAAGCACGCTTGGCCCTAAATATTTGGAACCAGTAATCATTGGGCTTAGCCCAGCATGTCATAAATAAAAAATTAAAAAGATTAAATAGTTTGGGCTACGCCCAGTGCAAACCGAGAACTGGAAGAAGTTAGGCAATTGCTGTTTAACATCCTCCACTCTTATTGATATGCTTCCTTCCATATATATTTTACTTTTAATTTTTTTCTATCGCTTTGTCAATTTATTTTCCCTTTACTAAACAAAGCATGCAAGTTTGTTTATTTAGCATAATACAATTATATAAAAAATAAAGATAGAATATTTTGAAATTTTATAGTTTAATTATTTTGATAGAAGACAAAGAGATAGATATATTGTAACATCTCAGTAAAACTACAAAATAAATAAATTCACAATTAATAATATAACTAGATAAATCCACAAACTTATCTAGTATATTTATACAGTCATCCAAAATCTTAATCAAAACTTTTGAAGGGACTAAAATAACATCCACAAATTTGATTTATATATATATATATATATGAAAATTATATATATATTTTTTTACTCTTTTCTTTTATTTCATAATGTAATTTATTATGGATCATTGATTTTTTTAAGAAAAAAATAATGATAAATTAATTAATAGCTCACATTAAGTTATGTAAAGAAATTACAAAGTAAAAGATGAAAGTCATAATATTTTTATATATATATATATATATATATATATATATATATATATATATATATATATATATATATATATATATATATATTGTGTATTTTAAAAACCTGGCTTGGAGCTAAGCCACCGCGCATTTGACGTTAGTGTTGAATATGTAGAAAAAAAAGTTTAAGGTAAGATGCCAAAGATGTCACATGAAAAAATATTATGAATAGTTTTGAAGTTAGTCCAAAAGTGACAACAGTTTTAAAGATTTCAGAATATATGCTCTTTTAACTTTCCTATCATCAATATTTGACCACTTTATTTCTTTATCTCCTTCCCAATTTTCCACATTTCAATTAAAATATTTTTTTTTCCTTTTATTTTCTTATATATGCTTCTTACTTGTTAATTATCTGGATCCAACTCATTTATATTATAAAGTATATTCATCAATTTATTAATAATTGCACATTTATGTTTTAAATAAAAGTGAAATTTAGTTGCATGAAGCAATCGACAAGTAGGTCCAACACATTTATGGTATCATATGTGATGTTCCTAAGTTTGAAGTCAATTGTTCCACCACACGTGCACATTCACTTTGAATAATAACACTATGCTGTGGAAAGTAACCTTTTTCCCAAACCAAACAACAACCAAAAATAACTACAACAATTAAATGTTACCGATTCACGTGATTAAGTGTTAATTTGATTTAGAATCTAGGTAAATTTATTTGGAAACATTAAATGTGAATTAGGTTTGTTATTAAGTTTGGATCATTCTTTCTACAAAACTTCTACAAGAAAGGAATATAGATTCACTTTTTATTTTAAAAAAATATTTAGAGTGTAAATAATGTTATATTAGAATTAATTTTAAATGGTATGTTGGTTCATTACTAAAAATTTTCATATTACATGAGATTTTTTTTGTAAATTTGTTAAAAAAAATTGTAAGAAATTATTTTTCTTGTTGCTATTTTTTCTAAGAATCTTAATTGACAATTAATTTCTTTTTGAATAATTATTTTTTTAAAAATTATAAAATCTGTAAATATTTCTTACAAAATTTATTGTGAAAAAGTGTTTTATACAAAATATTTAAAAAAAAAAATTAACAGTAATTTTCTACAATTTTTTTCATGACAAAATTTATAAGTATTTTTAAAAAAGAATGAAAATATGATTCTTTTTAGTAGTGGCCGATTTAATCGAACAAAAGCTTTATATTAACAATATATAACCATTATTAAACTATTTTTAAGAAAGTCATTGGATCCAAAAAAATGTTATTATCTGATAAAAATTTTGTTACGACCAATTTAGTTAAGATAAGATACATGATTTTTAAACTTAGATAACAACTATTATTTTGCCACGAATAAAAAATTTGAGAACTGTGGCTACAAAAGTGGAAATTAAAAGTGAAGAAAAATTCATAGCCACTAGTATGTGCATAATGTATAGTATATAGTTTGGAAAAGAAAATAAAAAAGCACAAATACTAAGAAAAGAAAGCCATAGAATATTTCCTTTGCTTCTTTAATTTCTTTTGGAATCTCTAAGTTTGGCCATTGAAATGGGATCAATCTCCACAATCTTCTGTCTTCAAATGTTGGTGCCTATACCATTTTTTGACTTTGACTTCACACCCACTTTCTTCAACTTCTTATATAAATAATCATCTCATTATCTTCTATTATTTTCTTTCATTTTTCTTCATAATATCATGATTTGAGTGAACAAGATATAACTATCTTATATTATACTTATAATAAATATTAATTATGTAGAGTTGAGTCAGACTAGAAATTTATTTTTTAATATTATATTAGAACTATTTAAAAGTATATTTTAGAAAAATTTATTGTTTGTATTAATACTATTACAAATTCCTATCGAATCATTCGTAACAGTTTAATCCATTTTATAGTTTATAAAATTTAAGGTTAAATACGTTTTTGTCCCTCAAGTTTTAGTAAATTTTGGAATTAGTCCATCTTCAAAACTTTATACCAATTTATTCATTCATCTTTAGAAATACATGAATTTAGTCCTTTTTACCAAATTTTGTTAAGTTTATTTGACATTTTAAACGTATTTTATGACAATATTTGAGTTAATATTGAAGTGAAAATGTATAAAACGGTGTAAACAATTCAAATAATATCATGAAATACGCTTGAAACGTCAAATAAACTTAACAAAATTTGGTTAAAAGGACCAAATTCACGTATTTTTAATAATGAAGGATTAAATTGATCAAAATTTTTGAATAGTGACTAATTCTAAATTTTACTGAAACTTGAAAAACCAAAAATATATTTAACCGATAAAATTTATTAGCAAAGTGTGAAACAATAAGATGATAGTAACGGCAGAGGTAAAATAATAGAGATGATTAATTTGTTGTTCTCCTAGGTGTGGCATCTCTTCACATGTAATATAGACACTTATTGTTTCAGTTTTGTTGTGAAGTTCACATGCCACATAGGGCTACATAAATTAAATAGCTCTCAACAAAAGTGGTCCTTTTTCTGCTAATAATTTGCAGTCAGAAAATGACTTAACTCTGAGAAGAAGGTTATGTTTGTGTCATGGTGCATGCACATCAACCACACTCATAATTCCATTCATTTCTTTACAATGCATTACAAGAACAAACTCACCACTGTTAATTAACATTCATGCTCAAACTCAAACCCTTCTTCTTCTTTTTTTATATATTCAAACAAATATTATTAATTATCCATAAATTTGAAAAATTGTTAATCTTTACATTAGAATATAAACTTCTATGTCATTAGTCAGTTGATAATGTACACATTTTAGCTTGAATAACAGATATTGAATTTGAGTTGTGTGTGATTTGCATTAACTCTAGTAAGGGAATATTCAAAGTAAAATCGAAAATTTTGTTTAATGAAGAAAACATCTTTAAACAAGTTTTTCCATTACTATTAGTAAAAAAAACTTTGTGAAGTACTTCCTTTTAGAATTTCTCTTAAATCATTTTTAATCTACTATTAACTTAGTTTTTTAGTTTATAAAAAAAATAATTTATTTTTCTCTTTAAATATGTATAGGAAGTAGAAGTCAGATTCCTGATATAACATAATTTGAACATTCTTCTCTGTTAAAATTTTATATTAAATAAAAAAAACTTATAAATTTATTATCTTAAAATTTTTATTAAAAATAATATTACAATCCTGTCTATAAACTTATTCATTATTCATTTCTTGGCTACATCTATAACAATATATAAAGGAGATTTCCTTTTTGTGTTCACATTTCAAAATACTAAATTTACTCTTTAAATATAATAATTTATTAAATTTTTAAAAATTGACCGTTACTTTTATAAGTTTTTTATAAAATCGGATCTCTGCTTCTTCTCTTCTTCTTTATTTATCAATGATTATTCTTTCATATGTTCTGATATATTTCCCTTTATTTTTAATAAATATAATTTTAATTGATATATTAAATTAATAACATTACAATATTATTACTTATTAATATAATATAACGTATATTTAAAAAATGTATAGAAAGACACGATAGCGCCTTAAAAAAAATTAACAATTCTGTCACAAATTCAGAGTTGTGGATACTAAAGAAAAATAATCCAATATTTCACACCTAAATGACTTTCCGGCAGAACAAAGAAGTTTCTAGTTGATTAGGATCGTCATATAATTTAGTCACACATTTTTAGGCTAAGTAGTGGAAAATTGAAACTTGAAGTAAACATTTTTCCTTGCATGAAATAAGTTTGATGAGACCAAAATCAAATGTTTGATTATATCTCTTTACTTAAAAAAAAAAAAGGTTAAATATATTTTTATCTTTTAATTTTTAGTAAAAAATAAAATTATTCTATTTTTAAAATTTTGACTTAATTTAGTCTTCAAACTGTAGACATGTGTGACTTTAGTCTTTTAAATTAAATTTTGTTAAGTTTATTTATCATTTCAAACACATCTCATGATAATATTTTAGCCATTATTAAAGTGAAAATATGTCAAAAAGTGTAAATAACTCAAATATTATAAAAAACACGCCTGAATCATCAAATAAACTTAACAAAATTTAGTTTAAAGAACTAAATTTATGCATGTTTAAAGTTAAGAATACAAATTTGAGTTATATTACACCCCATTTCCATCTTTATATTACAAGAAAAAGTTAAATATTAGTTATATAATATTCTTTTTCTTATTATTTGTACTTTTTTGCGCAAAGATGTAAAAAATATTTTGAAAGAAAAGGATGAATAGTGTAAGAAGAATTTAGTTGATCTGAAATTCCGAAATGGCAAAGAAAAAGAAGAGAATTGATGAATGAAGCAACAATATATATAAAAAAGAGAAAAGGTGTCAAGAGGAGAGCCACAAATGTCAAATATATACAACTATTTATCCAAACACGATTCAACTTCCTCATCTTCAACGTTCAAACCATCTCATCAACACAATTCAATCACTGCACTTATAAAATACCAATTAATCTTCAACAATTAATCTATCATTTTCGTGATCACTGTTGCATTTCTTCTATTATATAACATTAAATTATAATTTTTATCTCATTTTTCCTAACCTATTATTTTACTTTATTTATTTCCATTTCTTTAGCATTTCTTGCAAAAAAAAAAAAACACAACTTTAACTGCCTTAACTTTGTATAATTTAATTTGTTATTTCTTACATTTTAATTAGTTGAAGTATTTCTTAATAATTAAGCATATCAAAGTAAACCAAAACACCTACAAACTAAAAACAGTACAGAGATTTCAATTTTGATTAAGTTATAAAAACTAAAATCTCGAAAAGAAAAATTGCAGATCAGAAATTAAACATAAATCAAATTTACAGTTAACACTCATTTTAATTTGCTTTTATTTATTTATTTATTTTTGTCTACAGTACATAAATCAAACTGTACATATTTTAAGTTTTAATTTAATTGAAATGAATCGAAACTTTAAGTTCAAATATTTATTTAAAATGGAACGAAAAATTCATCAAAACATAAAATAAAATATCTAAAAAATTGAAGAACCCTCCACAATTTCACAGCTTTTAAAAAATACATAAACAAAAAAAAAATCTAAGTTCAATAATTGAGAGTGAATGAAAACTAAATCCATAGTCAAAATTGTAATGCATAATTTAACAAGAGAGACATAGAAGACTCAAAGTAGATAATTTGAAATTAAAAAAAAAGAAGTCATAATTTAATCCAAAGAAGAAAAAAAACTTGGTCATACTATTATTACTTAATATTATGAGGGTTTATATACGTGTCTACACAAAGAAAAAAAATTGAAAATGGAAATGGAAACATGTTAGATCACATAATCATTTTTTTTTCTTAGTTATTTACACGTTAACGAAGGGTGCAACCACCGAGGGTGGTTCGTAGCAGAACGGAGCCGCGGGGTGCTGCCACTTTTTGAAGACGATTTTCTCCGGCGGCCGCTGATGCTGCAGTGGCTCATCCTTCTGCGGCGGAGGAGGAGGCGGCGGCGGCGACGAAGCCAGCGGGGAGAGCAGCGGGATGGCCACGTTCCACTGGACGGAGCGGTTTATCTGAAGCGACGAGGGAGCGTGAGACTGCAGGCGGCTGGGCTGGCGGCGGGGACGGCGGGAATCGGCCATGGTGACGGCGGCGCGTGTGAGATTGATGGCGGTGAGAGAGAAAGTGAGAGACAGTAGTGTGGTGTGTGAGAGAGAAAACGGTGGGTAGAAGTTGAGGGGTATAAATAGAGGGGCGTGCGGTGCACACGTTTGGAATCTCAAACTTAAATCATTGAACCGGCTCGGCTCATTTCGGCTCGGCTGGGTTTGGATGGGTTAGGTTTGGTTTATGGATTCATATGCTTTTCGTTTTTCTACTGTTTTCCTATGCATTTATTTCTGATATATTATTTTGTCGGAAAATTAAAGCCACAGTATCAAATTTTTACTTTAGTAATTATTATTCTGTCTTCTTTATTTATATACCATAATGTATATTAACGGATTAAAAATCACAAGAGCAAAATTGAAATGAAAAAAATATTGTTTTAGTAAGTGATATGTATTCATTGTTCATAAAATATTGTTATTTGTTTATGGAAGATGTTATTTTATTAAAATAGTTATTTAATTTATTTACTTTAATTTTAATTACGTAACTAATTCTAATTAATGTAATCTTTTTAAATAAAATAAAAAGGTAATTTTATATTTATAAAAAGTATAAGTAAGGTGAATGTAATTCATTGATGAAAGAAAGTTATTGAATTTAATGTCTATTAAAACTTTGAGAAGATGGAAATGTAATTATTTATTGACCTTGTATGTGTTTCTATTTTCAAACTATAAATAATATAAATATCATTTAATGTAAATTTAGGAAATTATGTTTATTTATAAAATGAACTAGAGAAATATTTATTTTACTAATATTATATTTTTATTAATTAATTTTTTTGAATAATAATTCTTTTTTAGGGAATTTGAATTATAATTCAGAACCTAAAGAAACACTACTTTTAATTAACTCTCTAACTAATAATAGAAAGAGTGTTGGAAATAATGTTAGATGGAGTGTTTCTATTATTTTTCATTTTATATTGATACTTTTTTTTACTAATGTTAAGGAAGACTCTTATTTAATCATTTTATCTTTGTGGAATATTTCCTAATTTTTTCTCAATATTTAGTTTCTATAAACAAAATTTACCATCTTTGATGAGTTGTTTCCTTTTAAACATATTTTTATTACTTTTTGTGAAATTAAATTTAATTAAAAGCTAAGAATAACATGAGCGTAGCCAGGCCAGGTGAAAATATGAGGGTAAAAGGTTTTAAATAAGTAAATTTTATAAATTGAAATGATTTGTTAGATAATCTCAATAGATAATCATCCTTGAAAAATGTAACTGAATTAATTATTTTTTAGTAAAATGTTTATTTTCAATAATGTTTATACATTAAGATATTAATCATGGTGTAAGATGATTTTTTATCAGTTTAATTATATCTACAATCTGGAAATATAAGATTGATTTGACTTTGGTTCTTCAAATTAAAATAATAATAATAATAATAATAATAATAATAATAATGATAATCTATCAAAATTGAAAAAAGAAAAACGATTCAATTAGTAAGCTCTGTATTTGAAGGATTAAGTTAAGACAGTTTGAGAAATTAATTAGTCTCTAAATAATAATTTTGAAGTACTATAATTATAATTATAATTATATATAAATAAATGATATTTTAAACTTGTAGACACACTCCAAATGTTAGAAATTAAAAAGACAATAATTAAACTTTTTAAATATATATATTCTAAATAGTTGTGAAATAAGACTATACATTTTAATTTTCAGCCATTACTTTAAACATTGTTTTCGTTAATTTTATTCACACATTTTTGTTATGCTATTTTACAATATTTTAAAATATTCAAAGGAAAATCACATTTTTAATTCATTCTTAAGTTTCTTACAAATCTATACGGAAAGTATATTAGATTTTGTACAATAGTTCAAAATCTTTGTAATAGTTTTAATTTCGATATAAGAATATATATATATATATATATATATATATATATATATAATTTCTATTTAAAATGTGAATTTATTGATTTAACACTTCTTATACTTAATTTTGCCTCTTAAAATTTTTATATTAAGGTTCCAGTGGCAAGTTCTAGATTTGCTATAAAGCCCAAGGAGTGCTTTTGACTGGTCAAGTAGGTAAAGGGTCACATTCAACTTTAATTTTTTTCTACAAATGAAAAAAAATGAAATACGATGTATTGATAATGTTTTTTTAGTTTTTTGATATATTAGGAAATTATAGTACATGGTATAGTTGTTAATTTTTATAAAAAAAAATAAAATAATTTTATTACAGACATGCTGTAGTGTTGGAGACTATTACATATTATTTAACGTAAATCGTACAATTTTAAGTCGGATTTAAAACTGTTAATTAAATTAGAATGATATAGTGTCAGATAAATGGCTTGGCACATTATGGTATAAATCTTTATACTAATAACTCATGAAAATATCATATTTTAAATATAGTATTGAATTCAAACCAATTTCCTCAGATTTAAAGCTGCTTAACTTGAATTAGATTGATGGTTGAATTTTTGTGTCTATATTGTTTATTTCGTTGCAAAGATGAGTATTATATTGAAACAAAAAGGTTATGCACTAGACAATAAGATACAAGAATAAATTTAAATTTAAAAATTAATAATTTGCTAAATACAAAAACCCATCTATTGATGTTTACATTCATCTATAGAGGAAAATTAAAAATGGTATGGACCGATCTATTTCAACCCATAATAAAAATCTCAAAGTATTGCCAGATAACCATACAAATTTTCTATTGAAAAAATTGAAGTAGAACAAGATAGGCCCCTCAATAATAAAAGTTTTTCTATGGTAGATTAAATGAAAGATGTATCATAAAAAAGACATTTATTTTCATTATGTTATAAAAAAGTTTTAAGAAAAAGAATATTCTTTTAATTGTAATTAACGATTGTATTATTAAGAAAAAAATATCCTAAAACATAAGTTATACTAATTTATTCTAGACTTAGTTACATTGATTTAGTACTTAAATATAGGAGTGTGTTTACAAAAAATTGCATTCATTAGTCTAAAAAGAAAAGTTTTTTCTTACGTGTATCTCCACGCCGTATATCCTACAACACGCCCTTCTGTTGCACACTTTTCTTTTCATGAGAGTGACCAAATCTTTTGGTTTATTAAAACAAGAGAAATGTTTCACATACGTTTCCCAAAAGCTTTTCATACTTTTATATTACTTAACATTTGAAATTTAGCTGGTCTCTTATTTTACTTAATAAATCTCTTTCATAATTTTATAATTTTCAATAAATTTTAACAAATAGAAAAACGCGCTAAAAGTGTACTTCTAAGATCTTTTTCTCACTAGATGCACCCCAAGTGTTTATGTTAAATGTACGAAGATTCATAAGAATAGTACAAGATTATTTTGTTTGCATTATGAGTCAATACAGATATTCAATTCGAATATGGATATAAAATGCGACAAATTTTTAGAAAATGAAAAACTGTTCTGGTAGAAAATTTAAACAATATAAAATATTTGTAGATTATAGTAAAAGTAATTGTATGACAAGTACATAAATATGAAAAATCTAAGAAAAATTTCTCTATATATATTTTTTTAAATTGTCATTATTTTGAAGGCAAAAATGATTAAGCCGGTATATTTTTGCGACTCAATTAAACAGGTATTCAAAACAAGTCTAACCATACTTCGAATAGCATTTAATTTCATCTGTCATATTCAAGTTGCGGACAAATGATTCTAAAATAATTTCAACTAACGTTTCCCGTTAGTTGTGGATGACTACGATTGACAACAAAAAAAATATTGGTGGAGACCACAATAGTTATGCTAAATAACAATATACTGTCAAATTAATAATGAATAATAAATTGTGTGATATTAAAATAAAGCAAAATATAAATAAATACTAACTCTATTTGAAGTAAAAGAGTAAATTAATGTTTATATTTGGGATGACAACACAAAACACCTATAAAAAGTCATTGAAAAACTGAAGAAATTAAAATTACAATAAATAACATAGTACATCAACATGACTAAAAGACTTGACTAAACAATCGTATGGCTAATAAAGTCAACATAAGTTTTGGTGGCCTAATATGCTTCCGTCCTCATTTCAACAAAAGCTTTTCCGTTTTGGCTTCTCTAGGAACTACGTTGTTTCTTTTGGTTTCTATTCAGTAGCTTAGAAAAAAAAAAAGGAGCAAAAATATTTTATTGATTTACCTTTAACGTGATAAGTTATTGGAAAATTCTATTCCTGGTTTTCCGATTCTCTAAACTGACAAGATGACAAAAAAGGAAGTAGCCACTAAAGCCTACAGATTAACAAAAACAGTGGGCTTCCTTTTGTGTTAAAATAAATAACAATAAATGATGTATGTACACAAGAAAAAGAAGCCTTTCACTGTAGAAAGGATTCAAAAAGCTATACAAAATTGGGTTTGTAGATGAATAAATGATCTCACGTGAATAGCATTTTGAGGTCTTGGATCCTAGCAGATCGAACCTCGTCATCGGTGAGGGTACCAGATATCATCCTTTGTTTTCTGGCCTGCACTTGTTGCAAACGATCTTCCACTGTGTCCTGTAGTTCATTCACATCACCCATAAAAAATGTGGGAAAGATAAAGTCAAAATAACGTGCCAATTTAAACCAAAAGAACAAAATTTAGTCCAAGTCACCCAACAATAGGATAAAAGGTGCCAGACTGCTTGTGAAAAACGTGAGAAAATACCACGGAGAAAAAATTATCAGAGCATTAAAATAATGAACAAATTTCAACTATATCAAGGCAAAGCCATTTAAAATAAAATAATCAAAGGGGTAACCCATAACATTTGGTAGGAAAAGCAGGGAAAAAGAAGGGAAGTCTAGGCTTATCAATTAATAACAAATAAAGTGGCGCCATTTGGCTAAAGAGAAAACTTTGAATATTCCAAGTTCATTCCGAAACATTTGACCAATTAGGAAGTCGGCAAGGGAGGTATGCATGATTGCATCTGAATTGTATTTGCTTAGGTTGTAAGCAAGTTGAAAAAATGGATTGGCTAACCTTCACAATGAATCTTCTTACTTTAACTCTACGGTTTTGTCCTATGCGATGAATTCTCATTATTGCTTGCTCCTCAACAGCAGGATTCCACCATGGATCCTACATTTACAACACAATGTTAACACAGAAGTTTGGTGTTGTTCGACAGGGTAGACAATGGAGAGAAGAGAAATAGGCGTAGCAGACCATAATGAAAACATTTGAGGCTGCAGTTAAGTTCAAGCCAACACCACCAGCCTTTAGCGACATCAGCAAAACCTGTAACATGAAGTGATTCAGTGGCGACATTTTCGATTGAAATGGAAAATAAATAGTTAAGATTGATTTCAATTACCCTTTTCTCCCTTGTTTTATTGAATTCATCCAGAACTTTCTCCCTCTGTTTCTGCGTCAATTTTCCATCATATCTCAAAAAGCCAATGCCTCTCCGCCTCAATGGATTCTCCAAGAGATCAAAAAATGAAGTCCACTGACTGAAGACAATACTCTTTTCACCCGAGGGTGAGTACAGAATACGTTCCAGGAATTCGAATAGCTTTGAAACCTTCGAAGACTCTGTCACATTGTTCTTAATATCGACCTTGAATGGGCTTTCAGATGGACAAGTGATCAGATCATCTTTCTGGAGCAATTTACGACAGATTGGACATTTTCCACCCGCTGATGTGCCCCAGCAACTGAACAGACATTCTCTACAAAATTTATGAGCACATGGTGTAAATACAGGATCTTCTGGAGATTCCAAACATACCGCGCATTCTCCAGTATCGCCCTTTTGAATATTCTCCAAAACCTCTTCGATGTATGCACGAGGTTGAATAGAGTCCGGAGAAGCAGAGTTAAGAAGTAATATATCTGCGAGTTTGCTCATCTCTGCTTGCTGCTGTGGATCATCATGATTGCTTTCGTTGGGTGAACCAGTATCAGACTGAAGAATTCTTCTTGCGAGTCTGCCTAAGTCTGCATACTTACGGGAATCGCTTCCGCTTCATATACGAGGGAAAATAGTATCAGGCAGAAAAATTGGGTAAGGGAAACATGTAAGTGCATTTGAATGTGTTTTTGCCAGGCCTACCACATAACCAAAAACGGATGGTTACAACAGCGTCTCAACTGCATTAGAAGGTCAAGGATATTGGCATAATGGTGTAGAACATTTCCTTGTGCAACGTACTGATCAAATTGAACCTGTTTACATTTGGATGATAAAAGTCTTGAGATAGTAAACACTCCAAGCACATTAAAACCAACAGGAATCCAAAGTGCTCAAGATATTAATTAGTTTCTAGATAAAACGATGTTTGAGAACAGCTACTATTAACAAATTTACTGACTTCATGGAAAAAGATAAAATTGAAACAAACTTTTATTCGAAACTGAGCACAAATCAGAAGCCGTGGCACAAAACTTACTTTAGATCGCTCGAAAAGGGTTTCGTAGAAGTCCCGTTCAGATTCCGATTGTTTACACTCAATCAATTCAATATCAATTGGAGGCAGGAAAAGTATAGGCCTGGAAAACATGTGTGACATTATTAAAAAGATATACGTTTGAGTTGCAATAAATGCGCAATTCAAGTGAAGCGAGAATCACTACCTTCCCTCTTTATCTTTCGATTCCTTCGTTCTTCTTAGCATTAGCATCCTCAAAATGGCTTTGACCAGCTTCAGTGATCTTGGATCACCATTCTCATAAGGCCTTTGAATCAACTTCTGCCACCTGTGCACATGTTTCCATCAATAAAATAAATTTTGATTCTCTGAATAAAAGAATTTTTCTCTAACAAACATGTAATTAGCATCACATTCTTGTCGTACCATGCCGAGTTGCACCAAGGTTCAACACGCAAGAAACACAAGAGACTGTATAGGTCCTCCAAGCTATTCTGCAATGGAAATCACATTTCACAAAAGGTGAGTTCTTCTGAATAAATAATACCCGAAATCTAATAATAAAGTAGCAAGTTACAGGCGAACTAAACATTTTTTTTATCTGGGAAAGATGGACATTGTATTTCACGTGGAATAGTGTTCTTTTAACCTTGCAATTATAAGGTGATTACAAATAATGTTCGCCTGAAAAACAAAAAGACAAACCTGAAGCGGTGTTCCAGTTAGACACCAGCGGCTGTGTGCTGAGAGAGCAAAAGCAGCCTGGGAAACCTGACTTCTATGGGCTTTTATATTATGAGCTTCGTCCAGCACCACCCTGTACCATTGGATCTTGTGGTAGATGCTATTGTCTCCATTCTGGTTTCAAAAGCCAGAGAACCCTATATGAAGAAGGTTTCACTACAAAAATGGTACAAAATATAAAGGAATATTTCTTACATTTTTGTATTCAGCTGATAGGACACCATAAGTTGTTAAGACAACGTCATGCCCTGAGATGAACAAGAGATCATCAGTTCTTCCGCCACCATAATGAACAAATATGGATATGCTACCAGGCTTTGAATGCGTTTCAAGCTCATCCTGCGGATTATAAATACTTGTTAACTATAATATACCATTTACACTATGAAGAGAAAAGACATGTTTTTTTTCTCGATTTGGTATAATACAGAGGACACTCGCCTTCCATTGACCTAACAAAGCCATGGGACAAACAATAAGGGTGCCACCCTCAACTTTATGCATCGCGTAAGCGTTCTTTCTTTTATTTGCTATAATATCATCATATCCATTTATCGCATCCTTCTTTTCTGAGTTGCCTCGGCCTGGATTACTGAGTATCAGAGCAATTGTCATAACGGTCTTTCCAAGTCCCATTGCATCCGCTAGAATCTAAAGCCAAAGACGAAAGCATAAATAAAACCAATTTTTTAAGCAGGTAAAATGATTTAATCTTCAGAAAAGTTACGGCTTCAACAAACTCACTCCTCCTCTTGCCATCTCAGTTGATTTGGGAAATTTCTTTGAAGCTTCTCCGGTAAATATATTGACATAAATAGTCCTTCTGCTAGAAAGCAAGTAAAGTTAAGTTGCATAACAGCATTGAGGAGAAAACCCCAATCATGCTTGTTGAATAATTTTCTATTAGTACTTTACCCCTTGCATATAGTGTAGGCTGACCAGCAGGGATGCAGAGTTCTTTCTGCACTCTCAACATCCATTCCCTTCTCGATTTCACCCATCCAATACAAGGCCTGCTTCTGGTAAGGCTTTAGATTACACGTAAGTGTCTTTGGGGCTTCCTTCTCCTAAAGGCATACAAGAGGCAAAGTAATTGATTACAAGTAACCATGGAGATAAGTTTTAATATAAACATTTGAAATTAAAACACTTCAAAGCTCCTTACCTTTAAGTCATAGATTTCTGCAGCTCCAACAATTTTGTTTAAAGCTGACTCTGAAAGAGCTTGTTCGTCATTATTTTGCTCTGGAATAGGCTCGCCACCCTTTCTTCGCTTGATCAAAGGCAATGCTGCAGCTTCATCTGACTCAGCCTGTTGAAATCAACAGCATAATAAGGCGTCTTTGCACGAAGAGATTACTTACAGGATCAAGTAACATTCACAACACTGAATACTCTATCTTGGACAACATCATGCAAGCTATAATACATTAAAAGAGAAGAATAGAAAATAGTAGCACGTACACTTGGATAGAGCAACCGCTTTCGAGAATCTATATCTTCTGGCGTGAATTCAGCCTAGTTAAATGTAGCAACCAGCGATTACAGACGCATAATTAAAAAAAAAAAGAACAAAAATTAGAGAGATGAGGAGAGTCAATTACCTTTCGAGATGGCTTGATCTCAAGCATTTTTAGCAGGGCAAGAATTGGATACATAGTATCATCAATTTTACCACAAGCCTCTAGCCTCCAAGAGGTGTCAACACGGTCGGCAAATACAGAGTTGTGAATATAAAAGCTGCAAGAAAAACTCAACAATTCACCTACCAACAGACGCAATACAATTCGAACTTCAAATCGTAATTAATACACAAAAAACTTCCTACGACACTAACTGTATCAACGGATATAGCTGTAAATATTATACCTCACTAAAAACATAATCTCTTGCATCATCTCCAGTTTATCTGGGGCAGCAATGCATCGGCCTCGAACATTGACCTTTCCAGAACGCATAAGCGGAATCACAATCTTTGCCCATTCCATTGGCATCCTCCCAACCTAAAGCCACCACACAAAGCACCATCAAGCCTATCTCTTACACACTCGTAAACTCAAATTCAATTAACACATATTATTTGTTGTCTTCCACAGGTATATTCAATCAGAAACAATCAACAGATACCTTATCGAGCAAATATTCAAACATTAATTCCTCACATTAGAAGTACCCATTTTCAATGGACCGACCCTTCATAACCAGGTACATTCACACATGTAGACCTTATATTTACATATATAGTACACTACATGCATACACATCATGTAACACCATACATCACTCTTGAATCACTTTAGGCACTAAATATTGATATTCAAACACTGATTAGTCATATTAAAGAGACTAGCTGCTAGTACTGGACTAAGGGAAAACACACACACACATTGGTGTGTGTGTGTATATATATATATATATATATATATATATATATATATATATATATATATATATATATATATATATATATATATATATATATATATATATAT
>Ga0214544_1006384_pt1 | contig 21803 bp, 8 predicted proteins | sample CNSS3metaG_FD_160074 | JGI IMG/M metagenome (GOLD analysis project Ga0214544, IMG submission 160074) | Root nodule microbial communities from cowpea collected in UCLA plant growth center, Los Angeles, California, USA - CNSS3 | ecosystem: Host-associated > Plants > Roots > Nodule | place: USA...
CATATGAATAAAGTGCATAATGAATTCGTTAATTACAGGCATACAAAATTGAATGGAAGTGTAAGAAACCAAAATCCTCAAAATTTGTTAAGGGTTCTAACATAAACTACCACTAAATGTTTGCTAAAGTGCCACGTCCCTAAAAGACGAGCTTTCTAGGAGGAATCACCACATTCTTTGTTTCCTGGAAATGCATGTCGTGATATATCTACCAAGAAAAAAAGAAAGAAGTAAGAAAGAAAGGAAGCAAGAAAGAAAGCAAAAATCCAGGAAACCAAGAAAAAACATTAAAATAAAGCAACACAGTAAAGAAAGAAAAATGCAAGAAAGCAAGCAAAAAAACAATAAAGAACGAAACAAGAAAGTAAGAAAGGAAACAAAGAAATCAAAAAAGGAAGCAAACAAGCAAGTAAGAAACCAAAAAAGAAAGAGAAAAGAAACAAGAAAGAAAAAGAAAGAAAAGAAGAAAGAAACAAAAAAGTAAGCAAACATGAAAGAAAGCAAACAAAAAAGACAAAAAGAAATAAGAAAAAAAAATAAGAAACGAAAGCAAATAAGAAAGCGAGAAAACAAGCAAGAAAAAAAGAAAAAAAAAAACGAAAAAAGAAAGGAAACAAGAAAGAACCCCTTTGCTAACTTATCTTATTCTTGTTCAATTTCTCTTCTTTGTTCTTTCTACAATGAAAAACGCGTATTCATCAAATTCCAAACTAATGATGAAGTAAAAAGAAAACCCCCAACCCCTATCATTATGTATCAGACACTGCTCTAACCACCGTGCTTACTCCAACCGTAGATACAAAATTTGATAGATCATTTTTAATCACAAAGCATCTCAAAGTTGTAAACTAGTAAAAAACTGAAGACTAATATGCGCTCGGGCGTTACCTCCACTGACCAAACATTATTTTTACAGACCATGACAAAACATATGTTCTCTCGGTGGCTCAATTTATACAATTTTCAGTCTCTTCCCTACCGTTCACGCAGTTCAAACTTTAAATCGTTAATCAAGTCTGAAAAAAAGACATAAATAAATCAATCAAATATGTAAGCCAGCACTGCCAGTCTCCCAAAATAGGCACAAGACACACAATGAAGCAAAATTTATTGAAAATAATTTAAAAAATAAATAAATTAAAAACCAGATTGAAAAATAAAAAATCATACCTGTGAAGTATTTATGTTAGATCAAGTTCTAATTTAGTTCAAAAAAGTATTTAGAAGGAGTAGTCAAATTCTAAGACAGTTTAGAACAATTCACTTACATCCTTCAACCAACTGAACTAGATTTTTTTAAAATAACTTAGTCAAATTCAAGTATTTGTCTTGTAACTAAAAATTTATACTGTTAAAAAAATTAACAAAGTAATTGATATTTTAGTAAGAAAGTAAAAGCAAGTGATAAATGTAAAACGGGTCTATATGATTAAAAAAAATCTCTAATATCATCTATCTCAATCTAAAAAAATATGTCGGTTTTAAAAATGAAACTAAATTATTAAATGAAGTTTATTTAAATTTACTATGTAAAGATCCCACGAACTGAACCATTAAATAAAAAAACAGATATGCATATTTAAAAGTTAAAATTCCTAAAATCATAATTCCAATATACCACAAAATAAAAGGAGAGGAAATCATAATTATTAACTATACAAGATAATCTAACATATTTAAAGTAATAAAACATTTCTAAGATTTTTTAAAATGTAATGTATAATCATTATTCAATTAAATTTATCCAACTAGGTGTTTACAAAATAAATAAAAAAAACATTCAAACAATATATATATATAAGACTCAATTACTTTTGAAAGACTGTACTACCATTTGAAACATAACTAATGATGAAAGTTTTTCCAACTTTCATCTTCAACCATAACCAAGATCACTTCAAAACATAACTTCAGTTTCTATTCAATCTCAATGCCCCAAATTTTATAATTTTGTAACATATCATTTTAACAAATAAAAAGAACCCTATTTAACTTATCAAAACAATTTCTATATACACTCCTCACTCAAAATTTCATTCACACCCATGTAATTTACCGAGCAAAAGGCAATCCAGTACAGCAACTTAATCACCAAGAAATTTCAACCGCAATAAGTTACCATTCCAACTCTACAAGGTCCCCCCCTCTCATTCATATGCAAAGATCCCAACATCATCCAAAAATCACGATATGTACTTCTAACTTTATAAATAATATAATTTCCTTCAGAAAACCAAAACCAATCCAATATTTCTGACATGTTATTTCAAGTATCAAAGATGCATCGAGTTGCCTCTAATTTCCTACCCTAATTTTATTGAAATCAACTTTCAAAATTGAATTAGTTTCCCACACCTTAAGTTTCTTGTACCCCACGGAACTAAAATGGTAAGGATATGTTAAGCACACACCCTCGCCAGCTTCTAAATCAATCCAAACCAATTCGCTAAACATCAATCACCACCAAAACAAAACATATAATCAATTTCTCGCGAATCTTCTGAAACCCCAGACACTTGCATGCAAGTCTTTGAAGAGATGTAAGAATAGAAGAAAAGAAGAAAGAAGTTTACCCTAAGCAAGGATACCTCCGACTTATGCTTTAGCTTTCTTTTTGAATGAAAGTATGGAAGAAAATCTCAATTGGGGAAAAGAAGGAGATTTGGTGCTTTTTCACGGGTAAGGGAGAAGAAACGATGAAAGAAGAATCAAAGTTATAAATGTTTCTGTTCAAATTTTGTTGGAGAGGACATCAAAGAAGATTTCGAGTTACACCTGTTTTTTCTCTAAGTTTCACTTTCATCTTTCCCATTGTTTTTAAACTAATAACTCGTTTAGCCCACAGATAGCCCAATTAAATATAAAGACTCAACTCTATCTGCTAACTACACCCTTATTCTTACACATACACATATCCTGAATGAATTAAAATCACTCTTAAAATGAATTTAATTAAAAAATATTTCGTATTTAAACTCACCCACCTATTAATAACGTAAAAAACACAAATTTTGATACGTATACAATTATAAGTGTCATCTTATATAAAAATTTTCATTATTTAAAAATCATTTAGATATGACAAACTTCAAAAAAAAATGTAATTGTTTAAATATTTATACTCATTAATATAAAGGATTATTTTTTAAACATTTTACATTAGTATACACATGTTATTGTCAATTCTATTTTATTATACCTCATTTCTTATTTTATCCTATAAAATTTATAGTTAATTTTTTAAAACTCAATTACTTATAATAAAAAAATTATGTATGACAAAATTATCTATTTTGTAATTATTTTTTATGAACATATGAAAACTAATACTGTTTTGGTTTTAATAATTATAATAAAATTGTTTTTAACTTTTGTTATCATAATGAAAAAAAATATATACACATACACATATTTCCACTTATATAGATATTTATAAATATTCAAATATTTATAAAAAATAAACTCTCAACACAATCAGTTATAAAAAAAAATTATGGAACCTTGATTTTCCTAATTTCCAGTTATTAAAAGCTTTTGGCATCAAAATCTATAAATTTTCATTCTCGGGTAAATATTTTTATAAATATTCTTTTCTAACCGAGTAACAAATGACAAATAGTTTAATTTAAAGGGAATATAAATATTTCGAAAAATTAAATTAATTTCACATATTTAACTTAAAACGAAATGTTTTAAGATATGAACGCCATCTTCCCTGTAATCTACCCAATAGACCTAAATTTGATTTTAAAAACCATTTCTTTTTGTGTAATTTTTCTTTATAAGTTAGCTAACAACTCGTCAATTTTTCTTTTAAGATTTTCGTCATCCCATCTAATCAAATCCTAAAAGCTATCAGAATCTTCAGGAATCATTATGCCCCCACATTCTTTTGTTTTCTTTTAGATAGTAAGAAACCAAAAGGATAAAGAAGCCACCAAAAACTGCAGTAAAATTCTATATTGGGGAGCAAAATGTCAAAAAAATAAAAAAAGCTTTATCACTTTCCTGTATACTTCCTGACCCTTTTGAAGGTTAAAAACAAATACACATCCATTTGCTCCCCCCATATCTTAAAGCAAAATATGATGTATGAAAACAATACAACTTTCTTTCAGACTGGGGAAAACCCCTTCTCTGCCTCGTTGATAAGGTTACAAAATCTTTACAACCTATACAAAATTTAACAGAACCAGTAACTGACATTAGAAGATGAGATCTTCCAACCTTACTTTGTGGAGTCTGAATAATGAATGCCATTTACTTCTTTGAGAAAGTGAGATATGGGTCTTGAGCAATGGTCAACACATCTGGTCTCTCAGCCTGGTTATATGTTAGACACCGTCGGATAAAATCCTGACAGAAAAGGTGTAGATACAGTACAGACTATTGTCAGGTTGGACAGTATTGTAGATAGTAGGTACATGATACTATAATCTTTCTACAGCAAACCGGATATAAGAAAGTGTATGCATTGAGGTCTTCAAAGGAAACCACAACCTTCCTAGTTCCTTGGGGTCATATTTGAATATTTTGTTTTGTGAAAATGAACATAACATACATACAACCTTAGAAGAAGCATAGTTGTGTTGTGTTCATCACTGAATAAAAGAACAAAATGAAGGCAAATGTGCAAGCTAAGAAGTTAAAAGAGAAGTTTTATTGAGAAATATGATGATACAATTCTACTGCGATTTTTAATGCACCTCAATGCTGATTCCTCAATCAGTGCATGGCATTCATTTGAAAAATACCCTTAAAAAATTACGCAAGGCAAAAAGGAGAATCAACTATGGACAGAAATTATCAGTAAAAGGGTGCAACTCACCTTTGCCTCGTTAGAAATGGTAGGTTTAGAAGGAAAGTCAACCTTTCGAGCCTTAATAATTGTGTCCTCACGAAGTATTCTCTCTTGAGTTTGATGATGCCCGAAAGGTCGTCGGCCAAAAAGCATTTGATAATACAAAATACCAGCAGACCAGACATCAACCTGTCTTCCACATGCCAGAAAATATGAGCCAAATGATAAAAATATGTCACGTGATTTTCAAAGAGTTGGTTGTTTGCATTGCATATAAAATAAAAATTATCTACATATCCACAACTTAGAAAGTCATTGACCTTTGATGATATAAGAGGTGTCTTGCTGAGCTCAAAGCATTCAGGAGGCAAGTACCTGCAAATTGGAAAAAAAAAAAAAAGAACGGATAAAGAGGTTTTACCAAAGTAAATATGGAATCTAAAATAAACATAAAAAGGACAACCAAAGTTTAAGCCAGATTGAGGAGAGTGAAGCCTAAAACCTACAAATTTGAACTACTTCACATTTTGGATTCTAACGAAGATTGGCACCACTTACCAATATGTTCCAGCTCCCTGGGATGTAAGTTCCATACCTTGGGATCCAACATCATCCTCCACTATCTTACTAAGACCAAAATCAGTAACTTTGGCAACACCAAGTTCATCAAAAAGAACATTTCCAGGCTTCAAATCATAATGGATAATCTTCTGTGTTCTTTTATTCATGTAAACAAGACCTTGAAAAATCTGAACTATGATGACCTTAGCCTCCCTCTCAGATAATATAGGCGTTGCTTTAAGAACAGCATCAAGATCCTTCCCTGAAAGAATTAAGGAAAGTCAAGGGCAAAAGGGTAGATTAAACAGGAAATCAAACAAAGACAGTGAATTCATTCGGGTTCAAGATCCAAAGAAATATTTGGAGCCTGCAAAATTAATAAAAATAATGAACTTCATAAAATAATTAACAGTATATACCACTGCAATACTCTAGAACGGTGCAGAATGTGTTTTGATCAATCTCAAAGATGTCCCACAAACGAACAATGTGACGATGTACAAGAGTCTTGTGAATATTATACTCTCGAATTGCATGTCGTATGTAGCTCTGCTTCTTCTCTTCACTCCATTGAGCATTTAAACCATGAAGTTTGCAAGCAACATATCTATGGTCCACCAAATCGAAAGCCTGCTGGAAATTTCTTACTTCAAATCACTGCAAAAAGGTATTTATTTACAATTGCCAAATGTAGGCCATGTAAATGTCTAGACACTGGTTTTAGTTTTTTGAAAGCGTGTATAATATTTGCTAAATGAGTAGAATACCAAGACACTTTGTGTTAAAATTTATTGAAAAGTACAAAATCATTTGTGGAAATGTTAAATGTCATACAGAATTTGTGATATCTAATCATTTTGCCAATGATAAATAGATTATAGAAGTGTGTTTAGAGAGTGTCTTGCTAGCATTTTTCCAGATAAAACAATATCAATATGATCAAATGATTATTATTTCTGATCTGACCTTGTACACCTCGCTGAATCCTCCCTTCCCAAGAAGGTTAAGAAGGGCATAACGATGATTTAGAATCTGAAAGTTGTTAAACCGTGAACCATCTTCATCCCGTATGCGTTTCATCTCACGAATTAACCTCCCCTTCTCTATTTCATACCGATCCCTCTCTCGTAAAACAATTTCCTCTTCCTGAACATTTTCATACTATTAGAAACATAAAGAAAGAAAATAGTTGGACCAGCAGAAATAGCAACTTACTCTTTTAAGGCTAGCTAATCGACATTTGTAAATTTCATCGTGAATTAGAATATCTTCTGGCAATGCAGCCTCTGCATCAGTCCCATCACCCTTATCTTCAACAAAAGAAGAAGAACAACAAAACACATTATTAACACAGGGAGCAGAGTAATATAGTACAACACATAGTCGAGAGATTTGTGATTGTGTGAAACAGATACTTTTTATATCAAACTATCCATTTGAACATCAGATAGGTACCCCAGCACTCAGGGAATCCACCCTCAAAAGCTATCTATTAAGGGGGAAGAACCAATCACTTAAATATTCCACGGAGTATTCCATTCTACTTTATGAGACTTAAGGCACTCTATAATACCCCAAGTTCCTACTATAGCACTGCCCCTAAGACACAGGCAACCAGCTTACCCTCAAAGGCTAGCTATCAAGGGGTGAAACAAAACACTTAAATATATCACCGGACATCCCATACTACTCGATGAAGGACTTAAGCACACATAATATCCAAGTTCCTATCAACATCCTAAAGGAGCGTATGGTTTATCATGATTTGTATAATATCTAGCGAAGTTATTGAAATTCAATATATACAAAGAACCTAACATAGAGATTTAACAACATGCATGGAATGTTCATACCAATGGCTGGTATAAACTAAGAGGAGGATGAGGAAGTCATAACAACTGTCCCAAATTTGGTCCCATCAACCTCTCTACCCCAATATTACAAGGATAGGTGCTGAAAGAGAAAAGGAAACAGAATTTACCAGATTGCTTTTTCTTAAACAATTTGCGCTGCCGTTCTATTGCCTCCTTTGTTTCTACTAGTTGTTTCTGCGAAAAAAACAAAAGAATAAGAAGGAAAAAGAATTCTTGGTCACTAATGTAAACTATCAACATAGGCAAGCTTTAAATTGCAAAAAATAAAATTAAAATAAAAAATAGAAGTTGACGTGAAATTGACATGATACACCCACTATTATAGCCAAAAGATACTGAGATGGAAAACACTTAACATTTCAAAAACACTATCCTATAATTTTATTCACTAAAGTGAAGCAAATGAGTTCAGGTTTGGTAGTATTTATAATCTAGGGTTTTTTAAAACTATGTAATTTCACTGCACAATTGAACATGAGAGTGTCTTCAGATAATGACAATTTAATTGCATATGAAACGTTCAATCAGAAACAATCAAATTAAATGATATTGATCACAGACAAGTAGGAAAGAACCAGAATCCTAAAAAGTGTGTTATAATAATTCCTAAATCAGCAAATCTCACAACAAATCCTAGTTGAATCTGATAAACTAATCACAATCAGTAATAATCTCCAGTACAAAAATTAAAAAGAAAAGTCATGAAGAAGGAGAAAGGAAATGGGACATACAAGCTGGGCATTCAGATCCTTTAAAGCTTGACCATCTTCCCAGGTCTCAGATATGACAGTTCCAGCTCTACAATTCATTACTTAACTAATAAGAAACTTAGTAAAAAAGAGATCATACGAAATATAATTTCCCAGATTCATTTCTGTTGCCAGAATATGAATGCCTCTAGTTTTGGTTAAATATATGTATATTATAAATTATTAACTTGTATTCTTAAAATTTCACATTAGCAACTACCCCGCTGCAGCAGTTTTGGTGTCAGCAGCTCCACACTGCTATCCGGGATTGATAATTATGTAATTTCTTAAAATGCTCCATGCCTACCTGATTACACCAACATTTCCAAGTCTCAATGAATCTTGCCGTACTTTCAGCCTTGCTTCTTGTCTTTCGGCCTTTGATACGGATATCAACAAGTCAGATATTACTTTCATTCTCTGCAAAATAGAAAGATCAAATGTGAATATGATGCCTAATTGATTCATGATACAAAGAATGGTAATTAACTATTTCGTTGGGGGGGAGGTAATGGGGATTAACTCCAGGAAAGTGAGTAAAGGTTAAAAAAGTAATCTTACTGAAAAAATAATTGTTTAATATTCCCACACATGCATGATTTACTATATATTGCACTTAATATCAACTCTTGATTTCCTCATCAATGATTCATATTACTTGATGCTTACAATACTCCCTAAAGTAAATAGCTTTTAGAGAAGCCAGATCCTGGCATCACCCCATTTATTGTGTATCAACAAGGAGCTGTCTAAGATTTCTAGCTCACTTTTGCATACAGAATTCAAACAGACAAGATTTAGTGTCTGCACTCAGTTTCATGCACTGTAAGGACAGCCAGTGCTCATTATTCAAATAAAAGTACATAATTAGTGATGAAGTGTTTTGATCGACTCAAGAAGAAAGCTTTCATTGCAATCAAAAAGCTGAAAATATCACACCTTAGGCTTCATTTGTTGTTCATGATCAGTCATCTCCTTCAGTTCCTGCATGTGCCATAATCAAGCAATAACACAATAAGAACAACAAATCAGCACATCAACTTCAATAATTCTCAATTCTCTTAGTTTAAAATATATTTTGCAATTCAGTATATATTCCTTGTTATTTTGTCCCTAAAATTGGGAGTATTAGTCAATGGTATCAAAATCATGCAAATTGCAAATAGAATCACAGATTTGGTCCTTTTCACTAGCATCTAGTATTTTTCAGAAAACAACAGCCCCAGTTTAGATCTCTGTGGCCAAAATACCAAAAGATAAGAAAATTTTAAACTATGTACCTTCTTAAAAAACGTGTATATGAAAAAAACTGTGTCTGAGCCTATTATGGTACTATTATAAAATGCAATTGCACAGAATATTTAACTGTGTTTTGGTTTGGCTGTGAGATTGCAACAAAGCAGTCCAAATCTGCATGACCCAAACAAAAAAAAATACATACTAATTTCAATCAAAACAACTTTTTTTCAACGAGCAACAAATAAAGTAGAATCCAGCATTTTATTGAACAGAAGAGGAAGACCTTTCTTAGATCCAAAAACAGAAAGATGCCATAGTAGCAATTGCCCAGCTTTACCTCCTAGTGGAAATGTATCATGAATCAATTTTTTATACTCATGTCTGGACTTTATCTTTGAATCTGAGATTTATGTAAGACATATGATTGATTTTTATAACAAATTAAGTGCCATATTTGGTATTGATATGCTTAAATTTGGGAGGGAAACCTCGGCACAAAAGTAAGTGTGTTTATAGCCTGAAAAGAGCCTTCTTAATTTACAGGGGTAAGGCTGTTTATGTCAATCCCCCCCCCCCCCCCCCCAAAGACTCGTACAATTCAAGATTTGGAAAACATCCTTCTGATTGTGATAAGCCGATGGCATTCATATACCTTTTCTAATTGTTGAGTAAGATTCTGATAATCAACTGCTTCTTGCTTTGATTTCCGCAATTCCTCCTCCAAAGCAACAACTTTAGCTTGCAAAGATGCAACCTCATCCTAATTTAAGATATAGATGAAATAAAATGAGAAAGTTTGAAAATTACAAGCTTCTGCTAGCTTAATAAAACAACAATGAAGAGTTAAAGTATCATCAATGTCATGGATATGGTCGAAGGAGGTAGAAATGAAAGAAGTCATACAAACTTCTATTTATTTTAAAATAAAGCCACACATTTTACAAGTGTAATTAGGCAAAAGCCATACCTCTAATGAAACACAATTATCACTATGAAACTGATAACTGGGTTTGCCACCCTGCAAATAAATATAAGCTCTATAGGGTACAATCGAGGAGTGAAAAATAAATTATTAACATGTAAATTAATTGCTTAAGCAATATGACATTCCTAAACTTATGAATCTTCCATTCGTAGGAATCAGAAAAGATTCCAATTTGCATAACAGGCAAGAAGACGCAACCAGACAACAATATCAAATAAGCATTGCAGATTACACAAAACAGAGAGTGATTTATAGGACATTAAACTGATACTTAGTAACCATTAAAAAAACAAGCAAGAAAAAAGGGCACCCAAAACCAATGCAATCAAATTTCCTTTCAGCTACAGACTATAGATGATACAATCAACCCTTCCTGCTGTAATCCTTTAAGCCAAGAAGTTTAAACTTCAGAACTACATTAATATCAGTTAAAGAAGACACGGTGTGCAACTATGCTTCCAATCATGTATAAACAACAGATAGGATCATAATTAATAAGACCAGTTTAGAAAAAACCAATAGGGACAGTTGAAAAATTACAATTGCAAAAACAAATATTCATGGCAATGAGCATACTTTATGGTATACATTGTCGATCTGACCATTTGAAGCCAAAGCAGTTGGAGAAGAAATTAGTGTTTTGGTCTGATCATTAACTCTGGAACCCCGGCCTCTACCCGAACCAGAACTCCCTCTTCCACGACCATGTTTCTTTCTATTCATTTCAATGTGCATTTTTGTCTCGACGGCATCCAAACTAGTTTGCTTTACATCAGTAACAACCTAATATGTAAATTATTTTTAGTTGGATTAGAAATCACTAGATGACCAATTTCTAAGACAAAATGTACACATTTTACGCGTGGCTGTAAAAGTTACCAAAATACTAGATACCGAAGATGATGACACCAATGCTTTTATAAAGGATGAAATTTAAGTAGCTGTATTGTCAACAACAGATGCACTTATTGTATAAAATCAAAGATCATAAAAACCAACCTCAACGCTTTCAAAAACACTAGTGTTGCCATCTTCTTGAACTTTTTGTCGCTTCGATGTATTGGCTTGTATCAAGAATGCTCCACCATTCTGGAACAGAAAAACAAAGATACCAACAATCTAATCATTGAAGTTATCATAGAGACATGTTCCCTTACATCTACCGATTTTCCAGATTATTAAATCATCAACATAGAAACAGCGGCAACGAACACAGAACATACCGCCTACATCTATTATATCTTGAACCATAGATAAATACTCAAGCAATAAACCACCAAAGTAAACAAAAAAGAAGCTATAAAAATTAACATTGAAAACCACCAGCAACAAAAGAAAAAAGCCAAACCTAAAAAGTACTAGTTCTCACAAATGCAGTCAAAGTACCAAACCCACCACTGAATAAGGATTAAACTTACATCATCATCAGAATCACTTGAAGTGGATGCTTCAGCCGAATTTTCAACAGCTCGACCAAATTTCCCAGCTGAAGGAACAGACACAGAGGACCAACCTGGTTGCTGAGAAGAGGTTGAGGAACCCTTACCAACCATACGAGCTTCCAACTTTGCAATCTTTGTAGGCAGAGAATGATCAGATTGGTTTGAAGAGTTGGACGAGAAATGAATGAGCATGTCATCTGACATTGTTGCTGTAACTGCACACTGTTAGGCAACAAAGAAAAAGAAAATCGTCTCAACTCAAGATAAACCAACAACCTTGAAAATTCAACCGATTTAGGGAAAAAATGTGGAAAAGGAAAATGGTGAATAGAACTAGGACATACCCATTCGTGACTAAAGATGCCAATTTTCCACAGACCCACGTGAAAGAATTGAGGTTTATGAAAAGGGAAAACGGCAGAAACAGTTGAAGAAATAAGGTAATCAGAGAACTGCGACGGCGATGTGATTGATAGAAAAAATAAAAATAAACTTTGGGAAATTTTGAGTATCTTCTGCCTTTTGGGTGTAGAACTAGAGAATTAAGCGAAATAGAGAATCTAGGGTTTTGCTGTTTGGGAAAGTGGTGAAAGAATCAAAAGATTAGGAGGGAAGAATGAACACAGGGGAAGTGAAAGAAAAAGTCATGACTGCAAATAACAGGCGAGAGAGTAGAGAGTAATTCAGTGACTTCAACCCAGAAACTACGCCATGCAATTGAGACACTGTGAACCATTTGATTTTACATAAATGCTTCAGATTTTGCCATGTGTCCATAGATACTTTTTACCTACAATTACTTCCATTTTATCAACTTCAAGTCAACCTTTTGATCTTCTCGAAGAAATTCAACATTTTCATTTGAGAAATGTAATGATTTAGTTGCTGTGTTTTAACATCAAATTCAAATTCGCTGATTATTTTGTCGGTATGTTCCGGGAGTAAAGAAGTGCATTGACCGTTACATATATTTGAAGGACACGTGGCATGATCTAAAGCATGTATACAATCAAACGGTTCACAATGCCTCAACTGCGCGGTACATCAAAGACACTGAATCCATCCGGCCTAGAGTAACAAATAATTTTTTTTTCCTTAATAATATTTTTTTCTAATATTTAAAGGAAAAATTCATTTTTTTTTGTTTTTAAATTTTTTAAACAACTTTAATGTATTATTTCAGTTATTAAGATAGTTTAGAAGATGATGAGTTAGTATAAGTTTATCTATCTTTTTTACGTGTTTATTATCAAATAACAAAAAAAAATGGAAGAAAACAGAATGGATCAGATTAAATTTTTTAAAATATATAATAATCACATTCAATAAATAAATAAATAAAAATATATTAAATCATGTATTATAAATATAGTGAAAAAATATTATTAAATATTTTTTTTTGTTTTCTGAATTTGTTGCTTTTATTCAGAGTTGTTGTGGTGAAAAAAAAAAACCATAGGACATAAGAATAATACAAGTTAAAAGAGACGAGGACTACAAAACTGTGTTTGAATGTGATGAGATATTATTGGTGCTTCTTAAATCTAGTGATGTATTATTGTGATGAATGATGGTAGTTTTTTCTAACCCATTTTGTTGTCATATGATAATATATAGTATTTTTAATTTAATTTTGTTGAGATCTTATACATTTATAGTGAATAATTAAGTGAAAATATTTAGGTGTTAGATTGAAAGAAGGTCATGTTTTTTATTTGGATAAGATACTTTTCCATGTTCGTTTAATATATTGAGATTTATGAAAGTAATTTGGTTGTTAAATAGGAAGATTAAGATACGTTCAATGGAAAATCCATTTTATATGAAAACGAAAGTATAGTTATCGAAAGTGCTTTTAATAACATATTTTTCTTTTGGATCTTGCACAAGTTATATCTTTACATGTAAATAATAGTAAATTCATTGTTTCAAAGTTTTTTAGAGATGTTGAGAACAAAGTTTTTGCATGTCCACTATCTGGAATTATATTTGAGTTAGCAAAGTTGGTCGGTGTTCTGATTCTGACCCAAGTTCGTCCAACCATTCTCGTTAGGAACAACTATCGTCGAGGTATTGTCTGCTTTGGAGTGTTTGAGCTCCGTCACGGTTTTATCCTTAAAAGACGTTTCAGAGGGTGAAGGGAGATGACTTCGACTCCTAAACGATATGAGACTTATTGGATGTATACCGGCGAGTCAACAATTGAAATAGATTCCTCTTGGGACAATATTTTTCATTAAATTAATTTATTTTAAGTTAATAAACTAAAATAAAGCATATATGGTATTATTTCATAGATAACTAAATGAAATACAAGTTGCACGAATGATCACCTGTTACAGTTATGCATAACTGCTATGAATACACTCCTATATAAACTCTGTAACTCTCATCTTCAAATATACAATAATATTCTTTCTCTTCTCTGCATAGCTCTTGCTTAATCTCTCCTTCCCTCTCTCCTGTAATCCTTTCATGGTATCTAGAGCCAATTTTTTGGCAAAATGACATCTACTGATTCAACATCTTCTGCATCCTCTTCCGTCAAATTTCATACTCTTACAACCCCTATCACCCTCAAACTTGATGAAGATAATTTCTTGATTTGGCAGCAACAGGTTCTTGCAACCCTTGGCAGCCTTAATCTCCAAGATTTCTTGACCACTACCTCTGATCCTGACTCACTACTTCCGCTCTACCAGCAACAAGACTTGATGATCGTATCTTGGCTTCTTGCGTCAATGACCACTCCTCTTCTTATCAAAATGGTTGGCCTCCGAACCTCTGCCCAAATCTGGACTCGTCTCTGCACTCATTATGCAACCCAAACTCGGGCCAAGGTTAGAAAACTCAAAATCCAATTACGTCAACAAAAGAAAGACCGGTCTGTCACAACCTATCTTCTTGATATCAAGAAGATAGTTGACACTCTTGCTGCAATAGGCTCACCCATTACGTCAGAAGATCACATTGAATGTATTCTTGACGGTCTCCCTGAAGACTACCATGGCTTCATCACCTCAGTCACTTCACGATTAGATCCTTATACCGTGGATGATATTGAGGCATTGCTTTTAGCTCAAGAAGAGCGCTATGAAAAGTTCCGTATTCTTGATCAACAAAGCTTGACTACAAATACCGCTACGACTTCACGCAGTCCGATCAACCCTTCTGGCACAAGTTCTCGCAATAATAATAAGTTTCGGTCATTCTCCAAGAACTCAAGGGGATCTGCTCGAAACTCTTACAGATCATCTACTTCGACCAACACCTCTCTGCAATCACGTCTTCAATGCCAAATTTGTGATAAACTTGGACATAATGCAAAGGACTGTTGGCACAGGTATGACAAAGAATCTTCCTCTCCTGTTCTTGCTAATTCGTCTCAGTTATTTTTTCCAGATAACAATGCCTCCTCTATCCTTGGAACCCCCTCTACGATGATGGACCCTTTATGGTATCCTGATAGTGGAGCTACACATCATATCACGAATGATTCTAATCTTTTAACCAAAAAACATCCTTACACGGGAAATGAAGTTGTTAAACTTGGAAATGGCGCAGGTATGAATATCTGTCACATAGGCTCTACTTTCTTTGTTGTTCCTCAAACACATTCACGTATCTATTTACGCCATCTTTTGCATGTGCCTAACATTGTGAAAAATCTTTTGAGTGTGTCTAAGTTTACAAAAGACAACAATGTCTTTTTTGAGTTCCATGCTGACAAATGCTACGTGAAAACTCAGGACAACAAGATTCTGCTCCAAGGAATTGTTAGAGATGGCTTATATGTTTTTCCACCTCTTCATAAGAATGTCCTATACTCTGCAAATAATACTCAATGTTCTTCACAATATTCTATTTTCTCTATTTGGCACTCTAGGTTAGGCCATGCTTCACAAGATGTTGTTAAACGTATCCTACAAATCAACAATATACCTTGTAAACCTCATAAGTTTTTTTGTGAATCGTGTGTTCTTGCTAAATCACATCAGTTGCCTTTTTCATCATCTACTACTGTCTATACTGCACCATTACAATTAGTTTTCATTGATATTTGGGGTCCTGCTCCTTTGACTGCTTCATGTGGTGCGCGATATTACATATCCTTTTTAGATGCTTATACTCGCTATACATGGTTGTACCTTATCACACATAAGTCTCAAGCTTTATCTATTTTCAAAATTTTTAAAATATTCTCTGAAAAACAAACGGGTTATAAACTCAAATGTATTCAAACTGACAATGACAAGGAGTTCTTATGTTTTGCCCCTACTTTACGTGATTTTGGTATTTTCCATCGTTTGACATGTGCTTACACCCATGAACAAAACGGGTCCATCGAAAGAAAACACAGGCATATAGTAGATGTAGGTTTATCTTTACTCGCTACCTCATCCCTACCTATGCAATATTGGGGTGAAGCTTTCACTACGGCTGTTTATATTATAAATCTTTTACCCACTGTTGTGCTTAATAATGTTTCTCCGTATCAATTACTTTTTAATAAAACACCAGATTACCGTTTTCTTAAAACCTTTGGCTGTGCATGTTATCCAATGTTACGTGCTTATAACTCCAATAAACTCACTATGCGATCTTCTTTATGTTTATTTATTGGTTATAATCCACACTTTAAGGGATATATATGCATGTCACCCACTGGTAAACGTTACATTTCTAGACATGTTATTTTTAATGAAAATGTTTTTCCTTTTAAATCAACGTCAAATCCCTTTATAACTTCTTCTAACCGTGATATAACCTTTTCTTCTCCACACTTACCCCTTACTGTTATTACATCATCTCATGAGTCTCTACCCACTACCCCTCTGACTTTGCCACCTGAAGATCATGGTAATTCTCATGAGGATGCTCCTCATTCTTCTCATATGTCGGCTCATGATCCTTCTTCTGTTCAACGTGATCTTTCACCACCCTCTCCAATAAATCTCCATCCTATGGTAACTCGCTCTAAGGCTGGTATATCTAAACCCAAAATTTACAATACATCTATCGATTTAAATATTAATGAACCATCTACTGTCAAAGATGCTTTGTCACATCCTGAGTGGCACCAAGCTATGCAACTAGAGTATGATGCGTTGGTTAAAGCTGGCACATGGACTCTTGTCTCTCCTCCATCTGATGCTAAAATCGTTGGCTGCAAATGGGTCTTCAAAAATAAGTTCAATGCTGATGGGACTTTACAACGTAGGAAAGCACGCTTAGTGGCTAAAGGTTTTCACCAAACTTATGGCCTTGATTATATGGAGACATTCAGTCCTGTTGTTAAACATACAACAGTGCGTATCATTCTCACTCTTGCAATCACATATCGATGGTCGGTTCACCAAGTAGATATTAACAATGCGTTTCTGCACGGTACCCTTCAAGAGCATGTTTACATGAGTCAGCCACCAGGTTTTATCTCTTCAAACTCTCATCTTGTTTGTAAACTTATGAAAGCCATTTATGGACTGAAGCAGGCCCCACGGTCTTGGTTCTTAAAACTCAGCTCTACTCTAGTTCAACATGGTTTCTTTTCTTCGAAAAGTGATCCGTCATTATTTATTCAAAAGTCTTCTACTTGCACTCTCTTTGTCCTCATTTATGTTGACGATATCTTAATTACAGGTAATGATGTATCTGCCATACGCACTCTCATCAATCTTCTTCATCTCAACTTTGCTTTAAAAGACTTGGGACCTTTACACTATTTCCTTGGGATAGAAGTTTCCAGGTTATCTGATGGATCCATGCACCTATGTCAGTCTAAATACATACGTGATATTCTACACAAAGCCAAAATGCTTGAAGCTAATCCGCAGTCCACTCCTATGGTTTCATCTCTCCGTCTCATTAAAGAAGGTTCTTCGTCAGTATCTGATGCTCCATTGTATCGATCCATAGTTGGTGCGCTCCAGTATCTAACTATCACACGTCCTGAGATCGCCTATTCTGTTAATCGTGTATGTCAGTTTATGCATGATCCGCGAGAGCATCATCTCAAGGCTGTTAAAAGGATTCTACGCTACCTTGCGGGTACTACAACACATGGACTCATTCTTCGTCCAGCTCGGGATTTCAATATTCGTGGTTTTAGCGACTCTGACTGGGGGACTGATTTGGATGATAGAAAATCCACTACGGGCTACTGCATTTATATTGGATCAAACTTGGTTTCTTGGACTTCAAACAAACAAAAAGTTGTGTCCAAAAGTAGTACTGAAGCAGAATATAGAAGTGTTGCAGCAGCCCTAACCGATATCATTTGGATTAAATCTTTGCTTACTGAGCTTCGTGTTTCTTCATCGGTTCCACATCTCTACACAGACAATCATGGAGCTGTTCTTTTGGCTGCCAACCCAGTTAAACATTCTAGCTCGAAACATTTTGAGCTTGACTTACATTTCGTTCGGGATTACGTTCAACAACAACGTCTTCAACTTACACATCTTCCTTCACGTTTCCAAGTTGCTGACATCTTGACAAAACCTCTCTCATCTTCCTCCTTTTGTTCCTTTAGAGATAAACTTATGGTTGGCATCAAATCCACCATAACTTTAAGGGGGGATGTTACGTGAAAACAGTTATGCATAACTGCTATGAATACACTCCTATATAAACTTTGTAACTCTCATCTTCAAATATACAATAATATTCTTTCTCTTCTCTGCATAGCTTTTGCTTAATCTCTCCTTCCCTCTCTCCTGTAATCCTTTCATCACCCATTCAAATTTCAACTTCACTAAGCAAAACAATAAAACAATTATCAAATAATCTTAAGTTTCATTATCGTAGGAATTAACATGAGAGCACCAAATTAACTTTTTAAATGGTACCATACCAACTCAAATTAAATGTGTTGCTACATGTCCAAATTATTACGTGATAAACTTTAAGCGCATGTAATGACAATGAAGGTTTCGAAACTCAAATTTTTTCAACAATGTATTTGTATATAAAATATAAGCATGCAAGGCTCTCGGCTAGAAATACATTACCTAATATCAACCGTAATCTCATTTGAAAATTATAATTAAACTAGTTTTTCCTATTTTTAAATTTTCTCAGCGTTCTAAATAAAGACAAAATATGAAACAATACACTACACAAACTCATTTGTCATATTCAAAACTCAAATTCAAAGCCATAAATTCTCAAAATAAACTCAACCTCATAAAATTCTATCTCTTCTAAAAAGAATAAGATGCATGTCGTTATAGAAAAAGATATATAAATTTTTAGAAGTCTCTCACAATAACTAAAAAGTCAAATTACAAATATAAATTGACGCATATCTCACCTTATAAATTGATTTATTAAGTTTAAGTTAGGTTTAAAATTTATATTTTAATATAATATCAGAATCGTGAATTAAAATTTATTTTAAAATAATTTGTTGTTTATTAAATCTATTGTTTCAATTGCTATTAAGTTATTATCAAACATCATCTTATAAGTTTATGTAAAGTTGAATTAGATTTAAAATCAAATTTTTAACAAAAATTAAAGGATGTTAGGAGAAGAGACTCACCCAAAGGTGATGTGGAATCCGAAATTTTTTACGGAAAATTTGACAATGGACATGCATTAGTTAGAAAAATGGTAAACTTTATGTTAAACTATGAGTTTGTAATATACTTTTCAGAGTGGTTTAAAAGGAAATCTTAGTGAAATTGTTTTAGGAAATATTGATGACGGAAGTTCGTTATGTCATCAACTCGAGTAAACCTTTTAGGAGTTTGTAAATTCATTTCGGTATTCTCATGTTTTTATGGTAATGCTTTTAAAACCCTCTTTCATGCAGGAAAGAAGAATATGTAATGATGTTCATTAATGGGCTTTTTTTTTTTTTTTTTTTAGGGTTTGTTTAAAGTTAAATTTGTAAATATGGATTTTTTTTTTTGCCAAATAGAATCAAATCGTCATGGTGGAGGACGACATCACAGGTGAAGTCGTCATCCACCCAGCCGGTTTCTGTTTTTTTTTATAAAAAAAGTAATGTCGTCTTTAGAGATGATAGTTTATGTTAATTGAAAAGTGAAATCGTCTTCTAACATGACAACTTCATTTTTCAAGTTTTTTTTTTCTTCAAAATTTGCAGTTTTCAACAACGTTAACAAAAATAGAAGTGAAAAGTTTTAAACAAAAATACATAAAATTGTAACATTAAAAAAACGATAACTGGAAAATTAGAGAAAAAAAAGAAAAATAATGAAAACTGAAAAATTTGAAAAAAAAAAACCTGAGAAGTGAAGTCATGTTAGAGGAATGACTTCATTTTTCGATTAACATAAACCGTCGTCACTAAAGACGACATTTTTTTTTTTTTAAAAAAAAAGGAAACCGGTCAAGTGGAGGACAACTTCACTTGTAATATTGTTCTCAGCTACATTTGTAAAAACTTTTTTATTCAACAAGCAAGAACTCAAATCCACAGCTCTCTGGCTACATCTCCCAGGCAATCCAATCTTATTATGAATCGAGTGCTTCTGATGCGCGTCTAAACTTTCTTTTCCATTGTCTAGCTCCGAGGACCAAGCCCCCTCTCCTGCCTATCGAACTGGAAAAGCGGTGCTAAACCCACCTCTTTCTGCCTATTTCGGCCCCGCGACCCGCCGAATTCACATCAGAAATCGCCAGAACACAAACGAAATCTTGAATTGCGTATAGAAACAAAACGAACCACTTCTATTCTCGTAGCTGAGGTATTTCACAGAAGAAAAAAAAAATAACGTACTCATATTTACATATTTAACTTCAAAGAGACCTGAAATACTAAAAAGGCATATTAATGCATTGTCTGTACACAATGGAAACATACAACACAATCAGCTGATTATCTTCCTCACACTCGATTTAAAATATCAGATGTTATGTTACTAATACACATACCACTAATATGAGATTTTATTTTCCCTCAAAATCGTGGAGGATTTAGAATACTTCTGAAAATGGTTTTATTTACCATTTTTTTAACGTAAGAACTTTTAACTTTGAAGTTTTTGAGTAAACAAGTGTATATTATTGGATGATAAATTAATTGGTCAGTTCAAAATTATATAAAAAGGATATAATTATATGAGTTTTATTACATAAATAAAATTTATGTTTCTAAATAAAAGTATGTTATGATGTAATTATAATTTATACTTTTTAAAAGTTGTATATGTTTTTTATTCAAACAAGTCAATTTATTTATACGGTTAATTTGTTAATTATTTATTTATTTTTTAAAATATTATTATTTCTTATTGCTTAATTAAACTACTATTATATTGCATTTTCTTTACAACTTTTATTTTATTGTATATAATTTTCATATGACATTATAAGAGGAAATATTTATTACTTCGATCTGTAATGCTGATTTACGAAGATGTTATAATTATATATTATTTCAACCACTACAAATTTCATACTTCATAATCCATTACAAAGCATGTTCCGCTTATCAAATAGACATATGTATTCAAACATGAAGTATATTTTGAAAGAAATGTCTATTAATGTTTTTGTTGTTTTTTTGGTGTAAAAATCTCATTATTTGACTCCATAGGTATATGGTAAGGCATTCAAAACTTGAGACTCGTATAAATGTGTAATAAATTTTGATTAAGTTTCTCACCCAGTTATGTTTTAGTCTACATGATTTAAATCGTAACTGAAATTAAAGACCTATTTATAGGTTTCATTACTTAATATTAGACACATGTAATTCAAGTGTAGAAGAAAATAGATATGTCTACTAAAGTATGAGCATCAAATGATATATTTTTGTGAAGATAACTCATTTATGGGAGGGTATCATGACTGAACACTTACTAAAAGTAACTTGATTATATTTTCGTTTTAGTGCATATATTTTCACCAAGCGAGAGTATCAAACAAAATATTTAGGTTTAATTATGCCTTTGGTCCCCATTTTGGAGTCAAAATCTCAAAATGGTACCCATATTTTTAAAAATCTCAAAATGGTCCCCTTTTTTGTTGAAACGTCTCACGTTTGCCCTTGTCGTTAAGTCAACGTTGACGCCGTTAGAGAGAGTGCCACGTGTCAGTTTCTCGATTTTTTGAATTTTTTTATTATTTTTTTTATTTTTTTTTTAATTTTTTTTTTTTTTTTTTTTTTTAAAATTTTAT
>Ga0214544_1006386_pt1 | contig 21797 bp, 8 predicted proteins | sample CNSS3metaG_FD_160074 | JGI IMG/M metagenome (GOLD analysis project Ga0214544, IMG submission 160074) | Root nodule microbial communities from cowpea collected in UCLA plant growth center, Los Angeles, California, USA - CNSS3 | ecosystem: Host-associated > Plants > Roots > Nodule | place: USA...
ATATATATACCACAGGAAAAGCAAAGAAAGTCGAAATGAGTTTGGTATTGTGGGAAATAATTCAAGTGTGAGTTACAAGTCTCATATTGAATATATAATAAAAAAAGTTAAACACTATATAAAAGTAAAGACCCATAATACTATTATCTTAAAGTTTTGGTGTAAAAGTAGTGTCAACCCATAATAGAATTACTTTAAGGGTTTGGTGTAAAAAGGGTTCAATATGTTTTTGGTCCTTCAAGTTTAAGTGAATTTTGGAATTAGTCATTTTTCAAAATTTTATACCAATTTAGTCATTCATCTTTAGAAATGTGTAGATTTAGTCCTTCTTACCAATTTTTGTTAAGTTTGTTTGACATTTTAAACGCATTTTATGATAATATTTGAGTTAACATTGAAGCGAAAATGTGAAAAACGGTATAAACAATTCAAATACTATCATAAAATGCACTTGAAACGTCAAAAAAGCTTAACAAAATTTGGTTAAAAAGACTAAATTCACGCATTTTTAAAGATGAATGACTAAATTGGTATAAAGTTTCGAAGAGAGATTAATTCCAAATTTTACTAAAACTTGAGGGACCAAAAACATATTTAATCCGTGTAAAAATGATGTAAAATGTCTTACATGTGTAAGACTAATGTCATAGAACCACATAGAACCAGAATCTCTCAAATGACTAGAACTCTATAACTCATATGGAAAATATATATAACCCAACAAGTATCACATAATAAAGGTCTAAAGAGGAAGCTCATGATGTTTAGGATGTTCATTTATGGATGTAATTGAACTCATCCCCACTCCACGTTGGCACTTTCAAGACAAAATCTTAGAGAGGTACATTGATGTCACCTATTTTCATTAAAGAAATTTTAGCTCTTTGCACATTAAATTCAACTATATCACTACTTAATTAAGGGAACTTATATATAGGATTTAAAATTTTCTTGTACTCCTGTCTCAGTCAAGACTATCGGATGAGAAATATTAATCAGTAAAAATTAGTAATAGAATGATTAGTAATTAGCAAACACTATTTTTGGATAAAATTTGTATTTACTACTTTTTTAATCAATGCTGTTAATTATGTTATGTTATAGTTGAATGTTGGAGTTAGAGGGAGTCGTAATTAACAACGGAGATTCATAAGTTAAAATCAATATATATATATATATATATATATATATATATATATATATATATATATATCCTTAATTTCTAATTGGAAAGGATAATTAATTGTATTAATTTTTATTTTAATAGTATTATACAACACATCCAACAACAATGTGAATTTTTAATTATATTATTTTTTTAATTAAGTTTAAATATATTTAAACTATTTTCCTTTATCTAAGGTGAACATGCGGTGAGTGCATTGAATACTTAAAAAAAAGATAATTCATAATTAATCTTAAACCTAATTTATCAATATATTCAATGATTAGAAATAGTAGAGTGGCATAATTAAGAAAGAAGTAAAAAGCACATTATTAACGAGGATAATTGGAGATGACGTATGGGAGTACGTGATGGTGAGATTGAGGAATGAACAGTGCATAAAATATGAAGGAAATATTGAATATTCCAATTTCAAACTCATTCATTTCAACTACCCTTATCTTACACTCTCACATGGCATGCCCAACCTACCCTCCTACACTTCTTCATTTTAATCGTGACTAATTCCACTGCTAGACATGCTTCTCTTTTCTTAAGTATTTTCTACAATTTCTGCAATACATTTATTACATATATCAATTCTTTGTAAAATGAGATTTATCAAATTCTATACTGTTATCTCAAAACAAGACACATGAATATCAATCAGAAAACACACACATATATACATGATATAAAATAATATGATAGTTTATTTGACATTTTCTTACCGTAGAAAATATTTTCAACGATAACTAAATTTTCAGAAAACATAAAGAAAAGTTAAATCAACATGAGATTCAACTGTCCATAATTTTATTACGGATTAAAAATGTTTTTATTCCTTAATTTTCAATGAATTTTGGAATTAGTCAATTTTAAAATTTTGGACCGATTTAATTTTTCATTTTTTAAAATACGTAAATTTAGTCATTTTAATTAAATTTTGTTACGTTTATTTGATATTTCGTACGCATCTCAGTATTAAATTTGAGTTGTTTATACTATTTGACATATTTTTTGTTTTAATGTTAAGTCAAATATTATTATAAAACACGCTTAGAATATCAAATAAACTTAATAAAATTTGATTAAAATAACTAAACTCACGTATTTCGAAAGATGAAAGACTAAATTTGTCCAAAATTTTGAAATTGACTAATTTCAAAATTCTCTAAAAGTTAAAGAACCAAAAACATATTTAATTATTTTATTAAAATCTATACTCCGATTAAAGAATAATTTCTTTGGATTCTTCATAATCCAGTTTTAAATAAGAAACGCCAATGGTTAAAATTGCAACTTTAACTGATTAGTTCTTTGAAACTCAAATCTACTCGTTTTTATTGTAAAATTGTAACTTCAAATAGTTCAGAAATATCTATGTATATATGAACACATGATAGTGGACACAATAATCTCTCCCAACATTCTCCCATTTTTTTCTCTTTCGTGTTTCCATCCGATTAACATAAAAAAATCACAATGATTCGCATCTTCAATCGTCGTAATTAGTGCATACCTAAAGGACATATAACCTTAAAAGTATTAAATTTTTATCTTACATAGATCCATTTCATACAAGATTATATCTTATGAACACTAATAAAAAACTTATTTTAATGTTACCTTAAACTTGTTAATTAGTTTTCCTTAAAAAAGAAAAAAAAAAATCTATAGTTAGTAGTTGTAGCAAGAAGTGTTAGAGTGGAGTTACATCAAGATATTATATTGGGGTTGCAGTATATTATATTCCAAAAGGCAAAAGGAAACTAGAGAGAGTGTATGTGTACCACCTTCCCAAACCTTATAATGGGCCCACCTTAAAGCACAGCCACCCAGAAGATAGATAATGTCCCAACTTTTTCACACCACTAACTTTCTGACACGTGGCGCACACAGATTCTCCCACTCTCTCAAAGCCACCAAAAACAGCAAAACCCCATTCACTGCTTACACAAAAACATAAACACAAACACAAAACAACTTCCTAAGTTCCTAAGTTCTTAGTTCCTTCCTTTTTTTTTTCCTAGTTCTCACCGAAACGGCAACCGCATACTAAACTCACTCACTCTGACAGAACTACTAACTCCCCGAATGTTGGAAGGAGAATCAGCTGGCACGTGGGCGCGCACGTGCGACACGTGCCGCTCCGCAGCCTCCACCGTCTTCTGCCGCGCCCACAACGCCTACCTCTGCGCCTCCTGCGATGGCCGCGTGCACCACGCGTCCTCCTCCTCCTGGCACGAGCGCGTGTGGGTCTGCGAAGCCTGCGAGCGGGCCCCCGCCGCGTTCCTCTGCAAGGCCGACGCCGCCTCCCTATGCTCCTCATGCGACGCCGACATCCACTCCGCCAACCCCCTCGCAAGCCGCCATCACCGCGTCCCCATCCTCCCCATCGCCGCCGGCCACCACTCTCACGTCGAAATCGACGTCGCCGACGACGACGATGGTGCTGACGTGGATGACGAAGACGAAACCGCTTCCTGGCTCTTGCTCAACCCTGTCAAAACCGGCACTGTCCCTAACAGCAACAATAATGGGTTCTTGTACAGTGGTGAGGTTGACGAGTATTTGGACCTTGTTGATAACTGTAACTCGTGTGGTGACAACAACCACTTCGCTGCAACCACCACTACTGCCACCACCGCTGATCATTACGCTCAGCACCATCATTTTGATGCTGTTTCTCAGAAGAGTTATGCCGGGGACAGCGTGGTTCCAGTTCAGCAGCACCAGCATTTTCAGCTTGGCTTGGACTTCGAGAACTCTAAAGCTGCCTTCAGTTACAATGGTTCTATTAGTCAAAGTGTAAGCCTTTCTAATTCCCTTTTTCCTCTTTTCCTTTGGTTTTTGTTTTTTGTTACGAACACGTACAAAATATGAAAACTTTTTTCGGTATTTGAACTGTACTTCGCCTTCTACTAGAGCTAACTCTCGTGGGTGGTTTACTTTTCTATTGTTCATTCATGTAAACCTCAAATTCATCCAAACCAAGCTATTGGGAGGGGGAAAGTGGTGCTTTTTGTTTGACTTGGGTTGTGGTATATATTATACTACATGTTCCTTCTTTTGACAGGGTGGTTTTCTCCCTTTTGGCCTTCACGTGACATGTTTTTTGTCAAAGTTTTCGATTTCACAAATAGTTTCCTTTCCTGGCATGTCCAATGCCAGCTTTAACTCTCTGGACGAAGTTCTGTTTACCCTGTTTTTGGCCTGGGGTATCTCATAATCTGTCATGTTGGACTGTTTGCCATTAATTCGACCAGTTCCGAGGTCGTGTTTCATGTTTGGTTTAATTTGTACAGAAATGGTGTGTCCATTCGTTCTGCAACTTTTTCTGGCTCTCTTTACCTTTTTGCCTTTACACTTTTCCTTTATCGGAACGAATCTAAAGGAAAATTAAGTATCATACTTTCTTTCTATGATAAGATTGTTTCCTTCAGTAAACAATTGAAAACTTTCTGCCTTTTTATTCTACTAAATGTTAATGTGAGAGTGGATCAATTTTCTATATCATACATATATGCATGCAGTTGCCGTTCTCTCACTATAATTTATTCTGTAGTACACTCCGTCATGTCCTTTACCAAGGAGCAAACAAGTTCTGTCACTGACTTGTTCTAAAGCGCTAAAAGCCATATCCCTCTAGATTCTCGTACTTTTGTAATCTCAACCAGTTTTTATACATAAGCATAGGAATATTAATCATATTCATCAATTGTCTGACCTAGGATTCCCCAAGATGTTCTTTTTATCTCGAACTTGTGATCTCGTGAACATTATTAACTGGTGTTCGTGTTTGCTTCCTTTTTCGTTGAATTCAGATTTCAGTTTCATCGATGGATATTGGTGTTGTACCCGAATCACCGATGAGGGATGTCTCAATTTCCCTTACAAGGCCCCCCAAAGGGACGATTGACCTATTTTCTGGACCCCCCATTCAGATGCCTTCACACTTTTCTCCAATGGACAGGGAAGCCAGAGTTCTAAGGTACAGAGAGAAAAAGAAGACAAGAAAATTTGAGAAGACAATCAGGTATGCCTCAAGGAAGGCCTATGCAGAGACCAGACCCAGAATAAAGGGTCGATTCGCCAAGAGAACAGATGTGGAAGCTGAAGTGGATCAGATGTTCTCCACAACACTAATTACAGAAGTTGGATATGGCATTGTTCCCTCTTTCTGAATATGCTGTGTTGAACAAAAATGGCCACAAGACAGAGACGTGATCAATAGAAATGGGGCAACCTCTTATGTACTAAGTTGTTTTTTGTTCATAATGTATTTTTTATGTAATCTAATTACTCCCAGTTGCACTAATCGGATGCTTTTATTATTTTGTTTACTGTATTTTGAATGAAACTTGTATTTGTAAATACAGTCCTTGTATTGAATTATAGTCAACATATCTTTCATAAGTTTTCATTTTCTCCATTTCTATCATGGTGTATAATTTGCTTCAAAGATGACCAACCAATAACTTCTGTTTGTGCTATTTGTCGTTTCATTTAGTTGCAATCACTTCAATCAAACTCAGTGGTGAACAGATATTCAGGGACCAAGACTAATTATCTTTGTCAAATATCATGCAGGTGCATTGAACTTGTTGTGGCTTCAGTTTTGGTTTATATTATATATTCGTTTCTCCTCTTTTTCTCTTTATGATTTCCACTGTTCATCATTCCTCTGCATAAAATGCTCTTATATCATCAAGAAATCATGAGAGCTTTTGGCATATTTGGCTAAAAGTGAGAGAATTCTATTTTGGAGGAAAGAATGCATTTAAAAACATTGATTAGAAACTTAATGATTAAGGTTATACATATGGACTAATATTGTGTCTGTGTTTCTGTTGTTAGGCTTTCTAGTTTACTTTTGGAAGTGAATTTTATGCTTTAACATGTGTGTTCTTTAATTTTGAGAAGTCAAAAATGCTTTTGTAACAGTATAGCATATTCCTACAGAAAAAAGGATATTTTTATGATGTCTCAAAGTACTTTTTGAAAAATTGTGAACAAAATTGCTACGAGTTTTTCGTATAAAAAAATGCATGAACTTACTTTTAAACTTTTAGCTTTAACATGCTCTTGATTATTATAGTCTACAAATAACTGGGAAGTAGATTTTAATCTTTAACTCTACAAAATCTGACAAAAGTATTATGTTTTTCTCATTCCAAGTAGTATATTTCGTACAGTAAATTGAAAGTGCTGTAACAAAGTTCCATTGCACTTTTTGCCCTCATGAGAGTGAATGTTTGACAAAAAGTAGAAGGAAACGAATCTAAGCCAGAGTTATCGAATGATCAGAAACATGAATCAAACAATGATGCTTTTTGGTTTAAGTTTCAGGTTGTCATGGTCCATAAATATTTGAATAATCAGTATCTGCGATTCTATTTGCTGCAGATGACTAGTGATAGCAAACAAATATTCATTCCTTCCCACATATCATGACTTCAAAGCATCATGATACCAGATCAAAATGGTTACAGATCAGCACCAAAATTACAATAAAACTTTTTTCTTTTCTTCTCTTTCACTGAAAAAGTAGGATACCTCTGATTTTAATCTTGTACTCTCTGTTAAGTAGAATATTCATTCAAAATAGAATAATCAATGTAGCATTGGCTATTTGTCTATAACATGCACAAATTACTGTCATACACTTCTACTCTATACATCTTTTCTTAAGCAGTATTTATAGTAGTCTGAATATATATATTTTTATGTTTTATTTATGCCACTACTTTTCTATTTTCTTAAGGTATAAAAGTATCCGATTAAAGAGACAAGAAACTTGTGTTATAATAAGTTTCTTACTAAGTTGTCCTAACAAGTTTCTTAGTTCAATCAGTTTACTGAAATAGTGGTCCTCGAACAAAAGTGGCTGCACTTTTTTATTTTAGGAAAGGCATGAGACACAAGTAGAACAAAGAAGAAATGGTGGTGGCTGCTGTCTTTTGATAGTATTGATACACAAATATATACGAGTCGGTCACCAAAACTAATTTGACTCTTATACAACTGATAAGTCTATATATGAGTTGGTCATCAAGATTAACCTAACTCTTATAAAATTGATAAGTCTTTATAAATGAGTGAATTCATTGAGAAAAAACAATTAAAATGAGATCAGAGTCTAACTCACACAAACGAGTAACAACACCTTTAATCTAAAATCTTAAGACAGTGAATTTATGCATTTTACTTTATATGTTGCTCAATTTTTTCATTTTTATCCGGTACCGGTATGAGACTTAGACTCTTTCTTGTATTCTGAATGAATGGTACCTTTTGTTTGGTATGCATGCCACACAAACTGCAAAACTACATGCACTCACCAAATTGACAAATTGATTCTAAAGTGGAAAAGAACATAGATTCCCTTTCCGCTATTTCTTTTTCTTTTGAGCAAAAAATTTCCATGCCTTGAACACATCCTGCATAACTTAGCCAACTTCTTGGAAATTTTGGATCTAAATGTTTATATAAAGGAAATTTTCTGTTACTGCTGAGTCATAAGAAACTGTGATATTTGAATATCATTATTGTATTTGCATAACCATAACTAGATTGTTCATTACCTTCCATCATAGGCATGTATTTCATGTTAAAAGTTATTAATGTATCATTTGTGCAACTCAGAATAGTCTTTACATATAATCGTAGCATGTAGCATAAGAGGGAAAAGGGTTCTTTATATGAAAGAGTTACTTCAATCTTGAAAAGCAAACATGTGCGTGGCCCCGAATTAAGCACAGTGAAGCATGGCCAAATATTTTGCTTTTGCTTTAAGATCCACAAACTCTAAGAGAACCAAATCCACCTTGCTAATTTTCCAGCAGGAAAAGTAACACAAACAATGACAAAAGTGTTCCAATTATTGATGAAATCTAGTAAGTTTCCACCATGATTATGGAGGAAAGACAAGAACAGAGAAAAACAAGCTCATAAAGGGTGTAGTTTTATTATTGTTTTTTTTACTTTAAAAAATGAGTACACAAGTAGTGAAGATCTCACCTTTTGAAACTGATTTTGTTCCATGTTTTCAAAATCTATATATGAATATTATGACTTATTATTATTATTTTTATAACACTTTCATTTGTGACATAGATTTGAATGGACAAATGAACAAATGAAATTTAAGTAACTCTATAACTCTTACAAAATATTTTATATTACAAAAGTTAGTGAAAAAAAATACATAAAAGATAAAAGTTTGGATAAAAAGTAAAATTAATATAATGTGCAATATTTTAATATTCAACCTATTCAATTTATTTCTCCTTATATTATCCTTCATGTATTAGCATTTTATCATTTTTTTCCTTACATTTGAGTAATTATGGTATACTATATCTAGTAAAAATTATAATATTATATAGTTTGGCTTGGTTAATTGAGTAAGATGCATGAGTTAGTGTGAACTCCCTTGCATGTGTTCAATTCCTTAATTCAATGCACCCTTGTTTTGTACTTTCATCTTAATTGTTCTCATAAAATTGATGCAAATTATAAAACTTGGAGGCTTCAATAATTTACATTGTTTTTTTTTTTACTAAGTGCAGTAAACTTTCAATTATTTTATTTAAAATTATGCACGGACTCTTATTTTATATTTCTTAATTCCAATTTTTGTAAGCATTTTTTAAAATAAAATATCTTTCTACAAAGTACATCTTGAAATAACAAATGGATAGCAGTTGAGAGTGAAATCAGAAAAGTAAGTGTAATTACTTCACACTGACATACCCACAACGCAAAACCTCTAACCTTCTTCACTACTTGACCACTTCAAAATTTCACCCCAAAACCTCTAACCTTCTTCACTACTTGACCACTTCAAAATTTCACCCCAAAACCCAAACCCTAACTTTTACATTTACAATTACCATCTCCATCACTTTCTCTTTCTCAATTTTCCTTCTGCAATAGAATCCTTCAAATCAACAATTCACTGAGCTGTGAATCAATGTGCTGGAGCAATTAGGGATGAGGGGTTGACGGGTGATGAATTAGGATTAAAGGGTATTTTAGGGATTAAGGATTTTGTTGGGGCACAGAAAAAAAAAGGGAGGTACAGAAAGAAATAGCCCAGACCTAACATGAATCAACACTCGTGAAGGGGCCCAAGAATTGGAAATGCAAAGGCCCAGTTTTCATGTATATGTTGGCTTCCGGTAAGCCCATTCGAAAAGGGCCGAATCATGTTTATAAAGGCCCAGCTTAAAGCAAACTAGAGAAACCCTTTGCCGCCATTGCCGCAACTCATTCATTCATTTATCGCCACCACCGGCGAAATCCCAAACCAGTTTTTCTATCATCTCTTTCCACAGCAGGTGCGTTTATTCTCTGGCGCGCAACTTGCTAAAGGGTCATTGGCAATTTTTATTTTATTTTTTTATTTTTTTGTGATTATCGTTCTTGAGTTTGGCAGATTTTGAAGCAGAAACATGGTGAAGAAGAGAAAGCGCAGTGATAGTAGTGAAGTTGTTGCACAGCCCAAAAAGGAAGATGCTGCTCCAGAGAGACCAGCGAGGACCCTTCTGGGTTGGAAGGATAAGAGTCAAGTCACTGATGAAGTAGATGACAATAATGTTGCTTCACCAAAATTCAGGAACAAGGAGAAGGTTTTGGTCACTTGCTCTAGGCGCATCAGTTACAGGTACAACCTAATACACACCCCATAATATTTTACATATTTTGTGTGCTTTTTCGAGTTTGGATTACTCTAATTTTGTGTCTTGATTAAGTTTAAGAACAGAGAAATCTTGTATATTGTGATGGTATTCATGGTCGGAGTATTTATTTTGCATTAATTTGTAGGTACCGACATTTGATGTTGAACTTGGTGTCACTTTTGCCGCATTGCAAGAAGGATAGCAAGGTTGAATCAAAAGAAACTAAAGGCGCTACCCTTAACGAGCTTGTGGAGCTCAAAAGTTGTTCCTCATGTTTATTTTTTGAGGTATTTTATGTATATGCTACAAGGTTTTTTCAGTGCTGTGTTACTTCAATTTAGGATTGATGTGTTGTTAAGTTCTGTAGGCTAGTATTTGCATTATTTTTGCGCTATTTGGCAAAGTTGAAGCATGCTAATAGGTAGAAGAATTCTTTTGTTGGTTACCACTGTTGATGCTATTTCATTACGATATGGTAGCCATGAGTTTTCGTCTGGTCAGCTTGTTATATTCTATTGGTGTCTTCTCTCATTTTTTACGTATCAATTTCAGTGCAGGAAGGGAAAAGATCTTTATCTCTGGATGGCCAAATGCCCCGGTGGCCCATCTGTAAAGTTTTTAGTTAGTGCAGGTAATTTTCTGATCCGATCATTGTCATAATGTTAATATAACACTACATTGCTTGCTCTGATTGTGTAGAGTTCTGATGTCTGTATACTTTAGGCATCACTGGTCATTATTCCCAGTGAACTATGACTTTGTGTTTCTCTCTCTCTCTCTCTGTCGGGACTATTTTTTGTAAACTTTTAGTGATTTTCCCTTTTCCTCCACTGCTTTTTCAGTGCATACAATGGAGGAGTTGAAGCTCACGGGAAATCACCTAAAGGGTTCTCGTCCACTTTTGACGTTTTCTGCAAATTTTGAAAAAGATGCACATTGGAAACTGTTAAAGGAGATGTTGTTACAGGTATGTGGTTGGTTTCTTTCTTTGCAAGTCTTTGTTTTTGTCCGTATAGTTCCATCCAAGGAAAGATTAGGAAAGCTTTAAATTTATGTTTATTACTCTCATATGTGCACTTTCATATACAAGGTAAAGGTTAGCTTGATCATTTCATCTTAGTTTGTTGATTCATGATGTTGTACACCATGAATTTACGGCATAATTGCTTCAGTGCTATCAACCAATGTAATTGGAATCTTACATTTTGGTTGTCATATATTCGCCTTGGAGTTTTTTCTCAGTTTATTGTCCTGATCGGAGAAAATTCAATTGACGTTATTGTTATGTCCACCAATTTTCACGTAGTTTAGATGTCCACCAATTTTCACGTAGTTTAGATTGAGTTAGCTGAGTTCTGTTTAATTTATATTTTCTGTGTGCAGTTGTTTCTATTTCTGATACTGTTGTCTGTCTACTGTATTTGATAATTTCTGATACACTATTTCTTTCTTTTTGTTTAGATATTTGAAATACCAAAGGACCATCGAAAAGCTAAGCCCTTCCATGATCATGTTTTTGTTTTCTCAATAGCTGATGACCATATATGGTTCCGGAATTACCAGGTTTGTGTTTGTTTTTGCGCAAGATGTTAAGAATGTCCTTTACTACTTTTGAATTAATATAGAGATTAAAATCTGGAGATTGTTAGGAGCATCTTTTCTGCCTACTTCTAAACAAATTAAGTGTATACATTGTTATTATAAGTATGTTGATTGCTCTTTTTAGCCACAGGTTGATGATTGAAGTGATGTTTGGGTTGAGCACTTTTAACCTTTACTCCTTTACTTTCTTATAAACATTACTGAAGAATCAACTTATCTGTACATTTCAATTTGAAGGATTCGTGTTTGAAAAGATTTCAATAATATATAAAGAATGATTTAACCACAACAATTTTGAAGATGGAGGATATTTGACCATTATAACGAGTTTAAATAAATTTGATCTACTACCAGTGTAAAACATTTTATTTGTAAATTTATAAACATATATTCCACTATGGTATTGTTTCTTAAGCGCAAAGGAAACTATGATGGTCAGTCTTATCAGATCAGTGATGTCTGAATCAAGTGCTGATTTTGGTTTGACCTGTGCAAGCCTGCAATAGACGTTCTACTCGGTTTTTGTTGGATAATAAACCGTTAGATTGAGTAATTTGTGTTATACTCATGACATAGTCATTAGAGGACAATAGTTATTTTTAGTTGTTCGCCATACTCGTATTTAATGCGAACATTATGTGGTCTCATTTTCTCCAACTATATAATATTGTTTTTTCCATGACACTATTGTATTATTTTCTGCCTGTTGCTAATGCCTACTGATGAATGTTACATCTTTATTCCATTGCAGATTTCTGTTCATCATAATGAATCAGACAAATTACCAAGGGGAGGCCTTGATAAAATGACATTGATTGAGGTCTGAAAACTGGTTCTTGATGTATATTTTGATCTTTCGATTTCTAACATTCATTTAACCTGTGAGCAAACTATTTGTTTAGGTCGGTCCACGGTTCTGCTTGAACCCAATCAAAATATTTGGTGGCAGTTTTGGTGGCCCAACATTGTATGAGAATCCATTCTATGTATCTCCAAATCAGGTACCAATGAATGTATATTTTCATGTATGCTTAAAATTTCTCAAAAACTCTACTAATAATAATTATATCTGTGATTGGTTGCTGGTTGTGATAGATTCGAGCTTTGGAGAAAAAGAAGAAGTCTGGAAAGTTTGCTAAGAAGGTCAAAGCAAAGACAAGGAGGAAAATGCATGAGATGTCTAATCCTTTGGAGCCTGATGAGTTTGCAGATATGTGGAAAGATTGATTTTAATTACAGCCACATCTAAAGAGTAAGAAAAAAAAATCATATGCCACCTTATATCCATTCATCATGAGATGGAACATTTGGTTGGCAGCTATAGCCTTTGATGTGAATTGCTCTATATGTTCAGTTGGAGATATAGGTTGTACTTCTGTTTATCCTCCATAGCATGTAAGGGAGACTTTTTTATTCTTAAATTTTATTTTCTGTAATTCATGCGGGGGCTTGTTGTCTTATCAAACATTGATTTGTTGGAAATTAAATTTTGGTAGAGAAGATTTCAGTTGAGTTTGAGATTGGTTTGAATGTTATGTTTATTGTGAGGTTCCTCCTATAACATATAAGTTCGTTTGAGCTTTCATCCCCTCTTTCAGTGTTTTCAATATGGTTTGTTTAGGGTTGCTCTTTGACAAAAAGATATTGAAAGTATTTTAGTTGATTAGTCCCTTTGAAAATTATCAATTTATTAATCAAATTTAAGATCTATAAGCTGATATTCTCAGAAAACTATAAATGGATGATATTACGCTTGAAAAGTATTACGCATAGAACAAAAGTATAAATATAATAACCAATTTTTTTTTTTTGTATAAATATACATCCTCTTCAAATAGAAAGGAGTTTTCTTCATTCTAAAACATATAATTGTGAAGGAAAACCGTTTGAGAAATGATAATAAAATTAATAAACCACCGACAATTTATTTTTTCTCCCTCAAGAAAACTTGGTCTATTGATAAAGTTTGAAACAATATAAATAATCACAAAAACCAGTATGTTGAGATAAAGGATACAGTGGAACTGCATAATTCTACGGATCATTTATGATGAAACCAGACTTTAGGATTCAATTTGCTAAAGAATTTTAATATGGATTTAGATCCACAAATGTGAATCTCAACTTTAACCATAACATTTTTGTCTTTTAGTTAGGTGTATATCTAGAAGAGTAGTATTTGGTTAGCACTTAAAGTCAGGACCACAAAATAAATGTTGGCCTCATGTAACTCCAAAAGAAACAGAACATATTCCAATTTTAACTCTGAAACCAAAAATCCAATCACCATTGTTTCTTTACATTTTTTGTTCCAATTGGCCTGAGACATGAACTGAAACATGTTGTGATCACACTATGATAACATATATTTAAATATGTTTATGTGGAGTTGGAATATGTGAGTGAGTGCTGGGTGGCCCTCCAACAAATTTCTTAACCTCATGAGTTCATAAGTCTTAAGGACAATGACCCTTCCATCAACCACTCCCACTCAGTTATTTTATTCCAATTTACCCCACAAAAAGATTTTGCTTTTTCTCACCTTAATCGACCAACTAAGTGACCATTCTATTTTCCACACACCAAATCCATTATGTCAGTCCACAGATTTGTCCTGTTATAGTACAATGGATCACATTAGAAAAATAAAAACACTAACCCCATTATGTGTTTCTCCATTGTTTTGCAATGCCACAGCACAATAATTATAGTTCTTAACTTCCTGACACACTCGATTATGATTATTTCTTTGAATTGCTGCACTGCTCTTGTTCAAGCAAAAGATCTTCATGTTTCCTCTTTCACAGTGTACACGATTCTATGAATTTATATTACTGAACAAAAAAAAAGTAAACGTTTAAATCAGATGAAAGTAGCGCAATAAATATTTTTTATATTTATTTATTTTTAAATAACTGTGATATTGCACTTCGTCGTATAGTTTTACAAACTAATATTGATTTTCTTCGATTCAAATTATTACTTCTTCTTGTATAATTCCTTGTAATTAAGAAGTGTGACTAATAATTGTAGTTCCGTGTCTCTTAAACGTTTGTGGGGCCTATTTAGAGACTTTTAATGGAACAACAATTTCAGGTTTCTTTTTTTGTTGCTTCATTGATACAATATCAAATAATCCATTTGGAAGTTACAAAACAACCAACGGAATAATATAAGTCACACATTATCCGAATTAGATTCCTTAAAGGGTATTTATGAAGGATACAACAAGTGTGTCGTGATTTAGTTTATTTCCAAAATAAATGAGACTTTCATATTTTTTAAGTAATCTTTAGAAAGGTTGTTTTCGAGTTTAATCTGGAACAGAGACTCAGTTAGGACATGTTTTGGATTTCTGTTTGAATTTCAATACACTCCTAATAAGACTCGTTTCTTTTCTACAAAGGTAAACAATGATAAAGAGTAATATAAAAGGGTATGAAGTGTTCTTTTGATATTTAATAAAAGTTGAATCATAATTATACAATTTAATGAATTTGTATTTAGTTTTGTTGCTGATGCATCAATTGCTATGTAATACAGGTTAAATGAATCAAGTTATAATAAAATTGTGATGCTTTAATTATTGCCCTTTTAAGTCAAAAAAATTGTACTTTAATTATTAATTACAACTTTTGATTTGATTATGTGATAAACATTCAATTCAATAATAATAATTGATATTAGGTTTAACTAGTCGGATGTTACCTACTTTTGTTCAGATGTGTCAGTTTGGTACTCGCTTTTAAAAACGTGTTAATCAAATCTCAATTTGTGAAGAAGTGTCTCAATCATATTCTTTTCAAGACAAAAATTATTAAGGTTGTAAACTTAATTCATGACTTTTACCACTAAATTTTAATATAAATATCAATACTTAATTTTGTAAGTCATTTTAAATATCAATATCATTAACGGTTTTAATAATTTTTTGCTAAAAAAAACCTAATTAAGACATATTTTCAAAAGTTAGAACTTAATTAATACCTTTTGAAAAACAGATATCAAACTGACATATCTAAACGAAAGTGAATATCATCTGACTAATTAAACCTTGATATTATACTTGAAACACTCAGAAAAGGAATCAACAATGATTTGAAGTTTCACACAACACAACCTCAAAGAGATGAAGAATAACAAAAATACGATCAAGAAATAACAAATGGGCGTTTTAGTAACTTCAGAACATTTCCTTTCATGTAAGATCCATAACTGTAGCACTTGTACTTAATCAAGTAATATAAATTGATCAAACTCTATAACATCCACACCATTCCAAAATCAAAAATCAGTTTCCAAAGAAAAAGTTTGCAACTTCATAAAAAAAGTACCAAAAAGAATGAACTCAAGCAGAAGAAGTGAATCAGGAGAAGGTGGTTTCAGAAACTTGTGTTCTCCCATACCTTACCTCTTTGGTGGCTTAGCTCTCATGCTCGCAGTCATAGCAGTTGCATTACTCATCGTAGCTTGTTCTTATCGTAAACATTATTATGTTTCAAACTCAGCCAGTGATGAAGAGAAACCACCAAAGATGGAGGAAAAGAAGATCGATGTTTCAGAGCCAAATACTGTTGTGATCATGGCTGGGGAAAGCAAACCCACTTATTTAGCCAACCCAGTTCCCTCCACAACCCATAATCTTGTCGACTCATCACCGAAGTAGTCGTGACTCGCGAAGACTTTACTTCAAATTTTGACTCAATTTATTTATTTTTAGAAATGTGTGGATTTAATCCTTTTAACTACATCTTAATAAGTTTATTTGACGTTTCAAATACATTTTATGGTAGTATTTGAGTTGTTTACACCGGTCGACATATTCACACTAATGTTAGTCGAGAATCGCGTTTGAAATATCACGCATGTAAAATAAATTGGTTCAAATTTTGAAAGAGAAACTAATTTTAATTTTCACTAAATGATGATGGACCAAAAATATATTTAACCCTTAATTTTCTTTTTCACTTTTCATTTTTATAATATTTGAACAAATTTGCCCCGAATATGTAAAAATCAAGAAGTAAGTCTGCCAGAAAAAAAATCTTGTAGAAGTTTTCCTTTTCTGCGGTTTAATTAAGTTTCCATAACGAATATAAATACAATTTTGTAGCTCTTTTTTGAACTCTTGTTATTAATGTGCGAGATGTAAATTGAAGAAAATGAAATGGATATGTTGGTCTTTTCATGTAAAGCATGTTTTTTTGTCTGTTATTCTCTTGCTCATGGCAAATTTCATTTGTTGTAAAGCCTGGTCCAATTGGAAAATGATGAGTAATTTAGAAAGAAGAGGAAGAAACAAAATTAGGTTTCAGTTCAAAGTTAAAGAAAAAGAGATGAAAGAAGAAAAAAGTACGTCGGGTGTACGGTGGATCTAAGACCTTATAGAAGGAATTTAATTTTCATTTGCTATGCTTACTAAATTATTTATAGTATTTTTTTATTAACTTTTACAATTACGAATTAAATTTAGGAGAGGAAAAAGGTCTAGGATTGGACTTCTTAAGAAAAAGAAAAATTTTTATCGTTAAGATTTGTAAATTTTGATAATTTTTTCTTATAATTTAAAATGTTATTTTTTAAGTGATTTTTTATATTTTTTTATTTATTTTTTTTTTAAATTATTTAAAAAATGATATATTATATTATAATATAATTGATAAAATTTAGTAGTCAAAATACTATTTTTTTTTTGAAATGGTCGAAAATGTTCTATGCATACTTTTCTTTTGCTCAATACAAAAGAAAACGAATATTGTACATCTCCATTTTTTATATTAGGAGCTGTTATTCTAGATTATAAGAAAACAAATCCTAAATGCTTAAATTTTAAAAATAATGACAATAGGTTTAATTAATATTGAATGAAAATGGAAAGAAGTTTAGGAAAATCAGAAAATTTGATATAAATAGGTGGGAGACAAGTGAGATCAATTGCATTAACTACAACTTATTAAGTTTTACACTTTTTTTAGTTGAGATATACATTAACATAAGATGTTTTTCTTCTGACTTTTTGATCCTTGATCATTCCTTTCGAACAACAAACGTCAAATTAAAATTAAAAATCAACTTTCAAAATGATATTGTATTTATTTCATACATTATAAATTCATCTTATTTCTATATAAGGAAAGATTTCCACAATGAAAAAAAACAAAACATAATAAAAATGAAAAAGAAAGAGAAGAACAAATCAAAAATATTTCTTAAATTTTCAAAGTGTTATATAAAATCTGTCAACCCTTATTGTTTTAAGGAGAAATGTTTCACTATCCACAAACAACTTGACAAGTGCATTTGCGTTGGTTCTGAGGAAGATTATCACACGTACAATTCATAGGCATGGCACTTGTACCTAGTCTTGCAAGAAATTCTTCAAAACACCTTCTTCCTGATGCTCCCAATGGACATTGTCCATCAAAATTCATCGACTTTGGACAAAATTTCCATTCTCCTATTCATCACAACATCACAAATACATCAAAATTTTATTTCAAAATTTTTAGAAAAACAAGGTAAAAAAAGTTAGAAATCAAGATAATAAGTAATAACTTTACCATAAGTTTGGCTGAAGAGGACAAACAAAACCAACACAACAAATATACTGTTTTGCAACTTGGTCATGATGTTAATTTTTACAAAATTTATCTTTATTTTTCTATCGTTTGAAGTGATTAAAAAATGTTGCGTTAAAGTGATATTTATACACATGTATAACGTAATATCTACTATTTTTGTTAATTAATTATTATATTTTTCTTTCTTTAATATATTTTTCTTAAACACAAAATAGATACAAAAACTAAATCAAATATTATCAGTTATGGAAGTTTAAAATTATTCAAATTTAAACATACTTAAAATGAAACTCCTATGATTTAATTTCTTATTATATTATATAAATTAACATATGCATTACAGTATAAAATTATTTAAAAACTTTTCAAATTTTAAACTTTATTTCTGTTATCTGCAATATTATTTTCTTTCCACTTAATTTCTTTGCGAATCATTAAAATCAAATATGATAAATATAATTATTTACTAAAGAAAATCATCCTACATAATAATATTTTCAATCAGCATAACTATTTAATGGATTAATTAATTCATTCAAAATTTGAAGTATAATTTTATAAAATCTTCCACATATTAACTTTTACAATTAGGAATTATTTTTAGGAGAGAAAAAAAAGGTGAAGGATTGTACTTCATAGGAGAAAGAAAAATTTATACTAGTGATTTGCTGCAGCTTTAGGAAAAAGAAAAATAACAGAAGTATATTATATTATCTATTAATTATTCTTTTAATTGGATTTATAATTAGGAATTAGAGTTTCAATTTTAGATTTTAATTAGAAATTATTTAGATATTAATTATTTAGTTTAAAAAAAAAATAAGGAAAACAAAATTAAAGGAAGCTTTTAGGAAAAGAAGAAAAATTAGAAGTATATTATACTATCTATAAATTATTCTTTTAATTGAATTTATAATTAGGAATTTGGAGTTTCAATTTTAGATATTAATTAGAAATTATTTAGATATCAATTAAATAGTTTTTAAAAAGTTGTTAAATATGTTTTTGGTCCATCAAGTTTCAGTTAATTTTGAAATTAGTTCATTTTTGAAACTTGATACCAATTTAGTCATTCATCTTTATAAATGTGTGAATTTAGTCTTACTTACCAAATTTTGTTAAGTTTATTTGATATTTTAAACGCATTTTATTATAATATTTGAGTTAATATTGAAGCGAAAATGTGTCAAACGGGTAAACAATTCAAATACTATCATGAAATGTGCTTGAAACGTTAGATAAACTTAATAAAATTTGGTTAAAAATACTAAATTCACGCATTTTTAGAAATGAATGATTAAATTGGTAAAAAATTTAAAGATTGACTAATTTAAAATTTTACTGAAATTTGAATAACAAAAATATATTTAACCCTTTAAAAAATAATAGAAAATAAAATTAAAGGAAGGTGGTATGGGGAGAAATCAATCGATTAGGAAGCAAAATATTTTTTTTTTCAAATATTTAGTAAAAATTTTAACAGGAGGCTTTTTCGTGTATATATATATATATATATATATATATATATTGGTATGTCAATTTATTTAATTATATTATATTTAGTTAGATTGAATTAAATATTATTTAAATTCATTCTTATTATGTATGTGAATATTAGTTATATATTGTGTGTACGTTGATTATATAATATAACTTATACATTATTATATTTCATATTATCGTTTTAAAAATAGTATAATTCGTATACTTTTTATCATTATTGTTGTTATGAAAAATAATTTTATCAATTACAGTTTTTAAATCACGGATTTCATTAAATATTTACATAAGATCTTTGTGCAGATATTTGTGTAGGTAGTAAACGAATTTTAGATAGAATGAGAAAAAATAACAATTATCCATCTTCGTCTTGTTATTTATAGTTGAGTTCGTATTTATGACCTTGTTCTTATTAATACAGTTTTCTTTCTTCAATTTTTATTAAATACATTTTTTACTATTACATATTAACAAAGTTTAGATTGTAATAAAAATGTTATACTATTTTATTAAAATGTTTAAATATTTTTTCTACAGAAAACGAAAGTAGAATGTTTACAAAGATAAAATAAATTATTTCCATATCGTTGAACTAAAATTTGTAATCCATAATACTAAACATGAGGTAAGTTGAAATGATAAGGTGACCCAACAGTTAGAATGAGAGAAAAGAGAAAAAAATTGCAGGTTCAATCATCTTACTTAACAAAGATACACATTGTCTCAAACAAAATTTCAACGAGATAGACATTGACATAAAATGTTTTTCTTTTAGCTTTTTGATTGCTACTCATCCTCTCCAAATAATAAACATCAAATTAATATTTTAAACAACATTAAAATTTGAAATCTTTAAAATGACATTTGCATTTACTTTATATATTATAAACTCATTTTATTTCTAAATAATAAGAGATTTCAAACAATAAAAAAGAAAAAAAGAAAAACAAAGATGAAAAGGAAATAAATGAACAAATTGAAAACATTTCTAAAATTTTCAACGTATTTCTTATTGTTTTAAAGAAAAGCATCTCATTGTCCACAAACAACTTGACAAGTGCATTTGCGTTGATTCTGGGGAAGATTATCACACGTGCAATTCATAGGTGTGGCACTTGCTCCTAATCTTGCAAGAAATTCTTCAAAACAGCTTCTTCCTGATGTTCCCAATGGACATTGTCCATCAAAATTCATCGATTTTGAGCAAAATTTCCATTCTCCTATTCATGACAACATCACACAAACATCAAAATTTTATTTCAAATTATCAACATTCATATTTATTGAATCAATGGCAACGAGAATGAAGAATTTTGAAAAAAATAAAATAAAAAGATAAAAATCGAGATAATAAATAATAATTTTACCATAAGTTTGGTTGAAAAGAACAAACAAAGCCAACATAACAAGCACAATGTTTTGCAACTTGGTCATGGTGTTGGTTTATGCAAATTTATCTTTGTTTTTCTACCTTTTGAAGTGATTCAACAATGTTACGTAAAAGTCATATTTATACACAAGTATAATGTAACATCAATTACTTTTGTTAATTAATTATTATATTTTTCTTTCTTTAATATATTTATGATAAACACAAAATAGATTCAAAAACTAAATAAAATATTATCAGTTATGGAAGTTTAAAATTATTTAAATTTAAACATACTTAAAATGAAACTCCTATGATTTGATTTCTTATTATATTATATAAACTAACATATGCATTATAATATAAAGGGTTAATTATGTTTTTGGTCCCTCAAGTATCGACCATTTTTGGTTTTCGTCCCTCATTCAAAAGATGCGCTATTTAAGTCCCTCACGTTCTGAAACGCATGAAATTCGTCCTCATTTTTTAACTCCGTTAGGTTTATTAGAAAGCTGGCAGACGGAGTGCCACGTCAGGATCCCGTTTTTAACCGTGTTGATTTTTTGATTGACACGTGGTAAATTTAGAAGCTGCGTTTTTTACGACTAAGTTACTAAGTCGTTTTAGTTTATTAAGAAGCTGTGTTTTATTAGGGTTTAGGTTAAAATTAGAAAGAAAGGGGTTTTGGTGAGATTGAAATGCGTTCGTGAAGGAGGACCATCGCAAGGGATTGGAGAGATTGAGATGTGTTCGTGAAGGAGGACGAAATTGCAATTTCGACGACGAAGTTGAGATATTTGAACGAAGAAGACAGCGCTGTGATCAACAAAGAAAGCAGGTTCGTTGTTCGTCCCTCTTCGAGTGTTTAGGGTTTCATTTGGTTGTTTGTTGAT
>Ga0214544_1006387_pt1 | contig 21796 bp, 9 predicted proteins | sample CNSS3metaG_FD_160074 | JGI IMG/M metagenome (GOLD analysis project Ga0214544, IMG submission 160074) | Root nodule microbial communities from cowpea collected in UCLA plant growth center, Los Angeles, California, USA - CNSS3 | ecosystem: Host-associated > Plants > Roots > Nodule | place: USA...
TTGAGGAAAAAAAAGAAAAAAAAAAAAAAAAAAAAAAAAAAAAGAGTTTTTGAGCCTTATGATTATTTATATTCTTTTATAAGTATTACTCTACAGTGTATTCCGTAGATTCCTGTCTCTTATCTCCTACCACTGCTTTTCCGCTTTCCTGCCTCTTATCTTCTACTACTGTCTTTCCGCTTTATCTATACTGACTTTCTGCTTTACCTACACTCCTTCTTTTTTTTTTTTTTATTTCTGTTTAAAATTTTTTTATGGATAATATACAGCCACTACCCTAAGATAATTTACTTTTATAAACAGTCTCAACTATACACCTATCTATCATAAATAATAATCAACAAGTTAAGATACATAAGATTAAAGGAAATAAAATATTTCTCTTTTAATTAGGGATGTACCTATACATTCTTATTCTCGTGTAGATATAGATCACTGCTGCTATAAAGCTCAATTACTGATGCTTTTCTAAAATTAAAATTTAGCTTTAAGAAAATAATAAATTGAAAGAAAATGTTCTCATAAATCTTGAAAAAACATTTTGTTGGTTTTTTTAGATAATGATATTTTTACAATTAAATTTTGACAATTCCTTTTATAATTTGAAGTGATATTTTTTAATTAATTTAGAATATTAAAAAATGAAAAAAATGTAAAATTAAAAAAAATTGTTAAAATTTAGTTCTTAATTTTTTTTTCTTTCTTAAAAGTCATATACTAAAAAGTATTTTCATTTATAATTATTATATTTAAGTATTTCTGATTTATATCGGATAAATCTACGGGATTTTGATTTTGTAGTTTGTGATCGGATGTAACTGGTTCTTCGAAACTTTTTATTTCTAGTTTTGTTTTCGAGAGACATATATCAAGCAAATTTCTCATATTCTCCATTCTCCTCGAGTCACGTTTCGCTTTAAGTAAAAACTAAAGTATTTATTCACATGTAAAATCTCGTCCTTACAACATTATATCATTTTGGGCGTATAAAACATAAAGTGTTTTTTTTTTCTTGCACGATCAAGCAAAATTATGGGTTGTAAATGTACTTGTGTTTTTTTTTCCCCAAAAATATACATATTCAGGAGAACAGGAAGTACCGTTACTTTTAAGAATATATGTTATCTCCGTACTTGTTAACTTATATTTGATTATTATTGTTTAAAAAATAAGCTTGCTGGAGTAACAGTGAAATATATATATTAAAAAGATAGAGAACGTCATTAACTTATATAAAATTAATCGATGATTAATAAATATACAATATAATACACACACTACGCGAAAAGAAAATAATATATACGTATTTCTGTGGCTTATATCGCACACCTAACCCCACCGACCCTTACCCCTTTGGGTATTTATATACGATCAGTGGCTATTCTTTAATTACAACAAGCAAATAAATTTTATTTTATTTGTACGCATCTATCCCCACAAGCACGCAAAAATCAAGACATGCCACCATCATACATTCATAAAATTTCCTAACAAATTATACCAAGGAAAGAGGTGAAGACAAACACGCAATTAAAATAATAATGTAGCAAAGACAAATAAAGAAAATAGGTATAAATTATTTATTTTTTAAGATCAACATGTCACAAACTATAATAATTTATTTGGTTTAAGCGTTGCAGGGGAATTAGTATCACCTGACGACGGACCTACAAGTACTCTCCGGTACAACCTGGTGATGGTATTGATTTGGATTTTGCGATTGTTGGTTTTGTTTTGTGATGCTGCGACCTCATGAATGACACGTGAAATCAACTTCAATCCGACATTACACTCGATGCAAAACAAAACCAACTTTGCAGAAACCCATGTGTGTTCCTAAATTCTCCTACTTTCGACGGTTTCAACTCGGTACCATACTAAATACATCGTTACTTTATCCTCAAATCGAATACTAATCTCACCTTGTTCATCTTTTGCATTCCCGTTTCGAACACTGCATTCATGAGTGCAGCTGGCTTCCCACTTGTTTTTCCTGCAAAATATTAATCATGTCCCACTTTCATGAACATGTCAGTATCATGTAGAACTCAACATGTTCAGTGTCATACCAACAGTTAATCTGCATCAACATACGGATAAACCTCAACCGTAATAGACCGTGACAGTTCAAGATCAACACATGCACACGATGTTGTTTTTATTAAATTTTCTCTCAAAATTTACATTTTTTTTTCTCACTATCAACTTCAAAGCAAACCTGATAAAGCTATTACTATGTATCTTCCGAGAAAATGCTTCACCACCTTTCAGTTGCACGAATAATTGGATAAGAATTTGAGTATTTGGATGGTAATTGCACATGTCTATATTGTGATTATTTAAGAAAAAAAGCAGGAGAAAACAAGCTAAGCTGTCATGTAAGTTTTGAACATGAACATGGATTTGGAGAGGTCATGCTCAACGTGGTTGGTTCTTTTTTTCTTCGGAAGAAGAAAGGGATAAGATCAAAGTATAAGAAAAGTGGTAATTAAAGCTATTTTTTTGTTGTCAATTTCTCAACCTACATATCACTACTTCGATGTTTGCTACTACAATTATAAGTGTCTCAATACTGCAAGCTTTCCCATGTGGTCCTGCCTAAACATCAACACTATATACAAAAATTGTTACCAGACACAAATCTATATCAGATATATACCACATTATAGTGTTCTAACCCTGCCTTCGTTTTTGTTTTGCTTCTTTTTTACCACGTTTCCTACGCTGAAAAAGTGATATTCGAAAGCTAAGTGACTCGTATACGGCAGTGTCCTGAAATTTCTGTGATCTGTCCTCCAGCCTTTGTTTTTCTCAGTGCCAAACAATGATAATATTAAGATCACACAAAACACTTTTACAGGACAAATTCCAACCACCTTTACAATTTTGCTTGTTCAGAAAATCAAAAACTAGTACACAATATACCCAACTTAAAATATCTGGATTGCATAAATTATTTGCTCACATTTTCACAAAGATGAAAGATGATTAACTGTACTAAAAATTCTCTTATTATATTCTCTTATTATATGTGAACTTTTTTGTAAATTTGTTAAAGAAATTTGTAAGAATTTTTTTTTTGCTATTTTTTGTATGAATCTTAATTGGTAGGTAATCTCTTCCTGAGTAATTATTTCTTATAAAATTATAAAATTCGTAAGTATTTTTTACAAAATTTTTTACAAAAAATATTTTATACAAAAAAATTGACAATAATTTTCTACAATTTTTTTTTCATAATAAAATTTGTTAGTATTTTCTGAAAAAAAAAATTCAAAAAAAGATTGATAAAAGAAATGAGTTTTTTTAGTAGTGTTAAAGTGAGATTTTAAGGAATGCACTAGTTCATTCAATGAGTGAAAGTTCTTTTTTTCTTTTTTGCAACAAGAAACTAGTTTAGTGAATGTTATCTATCTTGTGAATGTAGATTTTATATTAAATTTTTTGGTGTTATTATTTGTTGAACATTAAAAATACATTATATAAATATTTTAAAATTCTTTTTAATATATTTTAAAACTTTAAAATTAGTAATCATCAATATATTTTAAAGATATAATAGAAAAATAATACAGAAAAAATTAATAGACATTCCAAATTGATTCCTTACACATACTCGATGATCCGTGAATGAGATTAATTAGAGAAAAATGGGAATGATTGAAAAGCTGATAAATTTGCAGCAAAAGCTAAGGAGATTAATTGAGCATAAGGGATATTGTTTTAAGTTGATAGGGACTTTACCTTTCATGTGGCACATGAAAGCCATGTTACTCTTGCCCCTAAAGTTCTCTTGTCCTTAAAGTTCTCTTCTCAAAACAACATACTGAGGTAATTGTAGGGTCTCGTGGTATGGTTTCAACAGCTTTTAATAACTACTATATATCCGAGATCACATGTTAAAATAAAAAGTTCAAAATTTCAACTTTTTTAAGTTATGAAGATTAATCCATACGATACCGTTTCGAAGTTACAAGTAAAATGTTAGTTTCTCTTCTAGAATATCAATTATTCCTTACGGATTTTTCTGCGAAAATTATCTGCAAGAAATAATTTTACGCAAGCCCTTGGAAGCTTCTACCAAATTGTACCATGTACATACATTTTGAGTAATTTTATTTGAATTTTTATTAAATTTGTTTTTTCATTGAGTATTCTAAACTTTGGTATTTTCAACTGACACTACATGTAGATCTGTTAGGTTTTTAAGGAGGGGGTTCACCTGGAGAACAAACACTAATGAAACATGAGTCCAACCACATAAGGCATTGACACTACTCTCAACCTAAAACTTTAAGACAATGGGTTTATGAGTCTTTATCATTATATAGTGCTCTACTTTCTAATTTCTATTCAATGTGAGACTTAGACTCACACTTGGATTCCTAACAATCTCCCCTTCAAGGGTGAGTCCCTTCAACGTACACCCCCTTCCAGCAAGCCTTAAGACAATGAATTTATGGATCTTTATTCTCATATAGTGTTCTACTTTCTCATATCTAACCAATAACTTAGACTCATACTTAGATTCCTAACAATATCAATATACACAATTTGTTTGTTAGTTATTTGATTTTATCAATGAATTATCCACAATTAAAAATTTATCGGTAAAGTAAATGTCGATAAATTTTATTAATAAATTTTGTAATTTATCAATAATTATCAATTCGTTGATACATATTTGTCATTAATTACGAAAATTCTTATATGCAAAAATTCTTATATTATGAGTTTCTGAAATTAAACTTTTTTTTATTACTTGAGTGATGTGAGTGTTATATTGCAATGTGAAAATAGGGTGAAGTTTTATAGTGAATATAAACGATATTAATTAACATAAAATGACATATGATTTTTGTTAGTTTAATTAAAACATAATAGATGATGTTACCTACATTAATGATGGTGAGGACAATAGTCCCTTAGTTGGTGGAAGATGATGTTATGAAAGTCATTGTGATGATAGACATTATCGAAAGGCATGACAATATCAATATTCAATACATTTATACATTTTTAGTTAAAATAATATAAATTAATTACTTATAATTTTACATGAATCACAATATCATTTCATATTAATAAAAAAAAAACAATTAAGGAAGATAACTGAATAAAATAATAGTGAAATCATCTGATAAAAAAAAAATTAAAAGTAGCAACTCAATTAAAAAATATAAAATTTTGAAATACTCCATAAACAACCAAAATTTAATAAAAACTCAACTAAAAATATCATAAATTTATGAGAGAGTTAAAATTAATGAAGCCCAACTTATTAACTTTTTAAGAGGAAGAAATTCATTGTTTTTATTTTACAGCTCCAGAACTCCTATGTTTACAACCTACAAAAACGATATTTTTATAATTTTATAACATTGAGAAAAGTGTTCGTATAAATTTTTTTTGTCAGACTTAAATTTACTTTTAGTGTTTAAAATTTGAGATAAGTATATTTGTAACGTGTCCAATGATTTTTTTTTATTCTTATGCACATGTAGTAAATATTGATACACATATTGGTTTTTAATCTTTAAATGTACACTAAAAGGGAAATAACGATCTGTAAAATAATAACATGAAGGGAAATAATCTTTATTTTGATAATATAATTCTTTATATTATAAAGGTATAGAAATTAAATTAATAAAATAATAATATAAAAGTATGGGAACAAATTTTATGCTCAAATAATAATATTTTTGAACTTCTTAATATATTTGGCAGACATTGGATTGAAAAAGACAGTTGGAGAGTTTGGATAAAAGAAAGATGTGTTATAAGAATAAAATTGATTTGGATAAGTAGGTTTGTGTTGTGTGTGATGGAAAATATGAATTATTTTATAAAGTACAGATTGATATGATATGGTAGAGATGGAAAGTGGTTTCATTTGGTAAGCAACTTTGGAACCACATAAACTAACAAGGCTATGTATGTACATCCATGGGGACCACCTTAAAAGCACATTAGATAAACACATTCCTGCCTTTAGAAGATAGACTTCAGATTATTTATGTAAGGATATATATATATATATATATATATATATATATATATATATATATATATATATATATTAATTATCATAAAAATAATTTAATGATATAAAAATAAGTTCAAATTCATGAGTCAACTTGACTTATAAGAATTCAAACTAAGTTGGATAAGAGAAAAATTATTTTTTTAAATGTGAGAGGAAGAAAATACGAGTTAAATAGATTTAAATCGAATGGAAGGTGGATCGATTCGCAACTATCAATAATTTTTTATTATTTTTCTATATTTTTTATTATAATTATTTATTATTAGTAATTATGTAGATCGAATATTTTTATTTTTTAAAAAAGTTAAATATTATTCGATATTATTTAAATAATTTAAATATTTAATTAAATAATTTGTTAAATTATATTGATTAATGTTTTTATTTTGAACTAATAATGTTTGATGGAATAGATAAATATTTTAATTGTACTATTACGAGAATATGAGTTGAGTCGATGTATTTTTAATTATACTACAATAAATATATAAAATAAATTAAAAAAATAAAACATCATGAATTAATCCACTAATCTACTTAATCGTACTAAGTTGAATCCATATAGTTGAAATTGATTCACATCGGTCTCCCCAAACTTATGTCTAACATTATTAGTGATGGGGACAATCATCGGAAGAGGTTAAAAAAATTTGTTAGGAGGATGAAAATAAGATCAGTTTAAATTATTTAAGATTTATCAATTATAATTAAAAATACTTACATGGTTATGAAAATTTATTAAAGAAATTAAAATAAGTTATGGAATTCTAATTAAAACAAATTTAAATAACTTATCACATTCTAATTGAAATATATTTTATAGTGATGGTGTAGATTTTAAACTCTTAATTTAGACCATGAAGTATTAGTTTAATTTTTTTTTAATTTTTGTTTAGAAATAGTGAAACCCTTCCTGGGCTCAAGGCCCAATCGTTTTTCCTTCTCTTTTTTCCCTCTTTTCGTTTGTTTTTTGTTTTCAGAAACAAAAATAAACTTGTATGCTTTCTCTATTCTTAGTTGTCACATATGTACACATATAACAGACTGCACTTTTGAATCATTTCGGACCGAAAATAAATTTGCATAAGAAATCATCAAAGAGAATATCATGAATGATCTTAGATCCGAATCCTGTGTTTTGCTCTCTGCTAGTTTACATGGTGCAGCATCTAGAGAGAATCCATTGAACTAGTCAGTGACCTGAACCCAACTGCATCCAACATCTTTCGTTAGCCCTCTTGTTTTGATCAATAACCTCAAGTTTCCAATTTCTTCCCACATTCCAAACCTGGCATATAGATTTGACAGCATAATGCATATCCCAACATTTTGAGGATCTAACTCTAGAGCCCTCTGAGCTGCCAACTTTCCCAGCTCTAAATCCCCTCGATCCACACAAGCACTGATTAGAGCTCCCCACATTGAAACAGTACAATTTCCCATTCCCTTATTGAGTGTGTCATTCAACAATTCCCATGCCCTCTGCAATTCACCACCCCTACAAAGTAAATCAACCAGGCAGCTGCAATGTTCTGGACCAGGATCTAACTTGAACTCATTGGTCATTGATTCAAAATACTTGACACCAGCATGAACTTGACCAGTGCGACCACAAGCAGATATCACTGTCAAGAATGCTATTCCATCAGGCCGAATTCCTTCCATCCCCATCTCATCATACAAATCAATCACTTCCTTGTAATGGCCATTCCTACCGTACACTCCCAGCATTGAAGTCCATAACACAATGTCCCTGCTTCTTCCTTCTTTCCTAATCTCCATCCCAACCAACTCGAACACTTGCCGAGCCTTCTTTGCTGATCCACACTTTCCATACATCTCGATCAACGCGCTCTGAAGAAACACATCACTCTCTACATCAGGTGTCGTACGGAGCAAGTAACCATGCACTTGCCTACCCATTTCAACAGCAGACAATCCGGTGCATGCACGCAATGCTGCTGATAGAGTAAAGTGATCATGCTTCAATTTCAACTCGTGCATCTTCCTAACAAGTTCAAGTTCCCGAGCCCAAAGCCCAGCTTCGCCATAACCTGACAAAAGTGCATTGGCACACACAGTGTTCTTCTCGGGAATTTCATCGAACACAAGGGCCGCATCTTGTACATTTGACAATTTGGAGTACAGATCGATGAGAGCACTACCCACAAATACGCTAGAAGACCAACCTGATCTTAGCACCTGGGTATGTATCTGTTTCCCAAAATTAAGATCTTTGACTTTGGACGAAGCGGTTAACGTGCTACACAAAGCGTAGGTATCTAACGGGACTCCGTTGGTGTGCATGAAAGAGAAGGAGGCGACAGCGAGAAAGGGGAAACCTTTGCGACAGAAATAAGATATTATGGCGTTGAAGTGTAATGGGTTGGTGGAATTCATGCATTTGAAGAAGTTTTTGAGCAAGTGAAGGTTATTGTGAGGGAGGCATGCTGCGTATGTGGCAATGAGTTGGGTGTGGAGATGATGGGAGAGGAAGATCATGCCTGTTCTGAGTAGCTGAGCGTGGAGTTTCTTAATGGCCGAGACATCGCCACTTACACCAGATTGGTGCAAAAACTCGAATATGTTGGACTTAGACATGTAATATGAAAATGAAAATGGAATCAAGAAGAGTCGATCCTGTTAATGTTGATGCTGGCTACATTCACAAGATTCAGGGTGCATAAATGCTATTGCTCAATCATAAGACAGAAAATGGACAAAAAGTAAGCAAGATGGAGAAACTAGATATCATGCAAAAGTTATTACAAAATTAGGACGAAGTATTCAACTATTGAAGTATAGCACACCACATACATAACAAAAATCTATAAATCCTGAAGTAGGGTACAATACAATAAGCATCACTGTTCCTTCGTCCCGCGAGACCTCTTCCTTTACAAAAGTTAAAATAATTACAAAATCATTAGAGGATACACATGTAAATAGACATAAATTTTAAAATTAATCTATCACAAAATCTTAGATTAATTTAATCGTTCGAAATATATAAATTATTTTTTTTAATTAAATTTTATTAAATTTATTTAATATTTTAAGTATGTTTTATAATAATATTTTACTTAATATTAAAGTACAAATTGTCAGATAATATAAACAATTTAAATATAATTTTAAAATATCTATCATAATTACGAGTAAAAGCTTGGCTTCAAATTCCCAAAAAGAACGAAGCGGAAAGCAAAAATGGAATGTAGTAATGTTTTCATCCGTTTATAGAGTTATTTGCTATGATACAAGGTAACCTGAAAACCCAATTACACAGTAAACCTTTCTGCAAGGGGAACTTTTTCTTAACCCCACTTCGAAAGGAAAAAAAACTATGCAACAAAAAGCATCTTCAGATTTACTTTATCTGCATCATGTCATAGTTGAAAGGAAAAAAAAAAACTATGCCACAAAAACCATCTTCAGATCTACTTTAGCTGCATCATTTCATAGCCTATGTAAGCCAGAGGTGATGTTATCAAAAATATCTTGTGTGCATGGAATGGTAAGGCCACCCATTGGATGATTGAATCCAAATTCTTCCTCTGCTATACTTAACAGTTCTTGAAACGAGGGTTGATTCAACACTGACACTGGTATCACAAATCTCTTCTTTTCACCCTCTCCTACGTACACAGCAAAGTACCCTTTAGGCACATCGAGTGATGTTGCAGCTGCCAGATTAGATCTGCGAAGGATGTGTTTGGCACCGAAGGAAGTTGGAAAACGAATAGCCATCATTGTTAGTGTTGTTTAGAGCTTGCAAGAGAATTGAGTTGGTGGAAAATGCTTAGTACATTGTGTGCATTTATAGATGAAAGCATAGGGTGGAAAGAGTGGGTTTTTATTAGTGTGGGACATATGCATCCAAAAGATCACGCGGCTTGTACTCAATATAATCGGCATGAAACGCGTTCCTGACCCTCTCTTCTTATTTATTGCACAAACTCACCACTTCTCAGAAAACACCTACACTTGCCTCCCCAAATTGATTTAACATACATAGAATACTTTATGATCACTTTTGAGAATGACTTCAGAAACATTATAGAATTCACTATTTCATCTTTTTGTTTTGGTCGGCGAGTAATAAAATAATTCATCACTGTTTATCTTATCAGTTACACTGATAATGAATTTTTACCGGTTGATATTATTAGATTTACAGATAAAGTTTTATTAGGAAAATGTAACACCAATGAAATCTAAATCCAATCACATAAGATATTGAAATCACTCTCAATCCAAAATCTTAAGACAATAGGTTCATGAGTCTTTATTCTTATATAATATTCTATTTTCTCATTTTCAACCAACATGAAACTTACAATCACGTTTGAATTAAGACTCCAACGTTCAGAAATAATTTATCTTCAAACACGGGTGCGTCTACTGTTTGTTGAAAAGACGATGCAAGTGCAATTGCTACCATTCTTTTGTACGTTTGAAATGTAACTGGTTGGATTGGATCCACGTTTCACCTCAAATAGACAAAAATCATCTGATTATTAGCTGTGCAATAGCATATACTGATTTGTACCAAGTCATAAACTCATAATGCAAGTTCAAGATTAGAGTGTAAACACCATTGATCTAATCATAATTAATGCGACTCTACTTTTTTTGATAAGATATGTATGTAACTGGGACAGTGACTTGATTAGATTTTCATTTGGGTATAGTATCAACCACCACTTTGTACGATGGAAATTTAATTGCCTAAATCAACGTTTCTGTCATCTGAATATTCGACTGTACTGCTCCAATCAGAATGTAAGTCCAGGGATTGGAATTCTATGGTCAATTATTTCCTAGTCAACTTTCCAAGGCTAATTAAATTCAAATTAAATTCATACTGCTTTTAGACTTTGATTTATTGGAGGCAATTGACCGATGTACATGGCTTCAGTTGAAAGAGAATCCTTACATTCCTATAACTTACATCACTTATATTCTTTCTTTCTTCTGACTAAACCCTAAGATACTACTTGTTAATGTGCCAAACAACATACATAGAAACTTCTCAGTACCTTAAATCCATTGACGTTTGTCTGTTTGGGTCAAATATAGCTACAACTTGCAATATGCTCTTAATGGAGATGTTTGTTAAATTGTTAATTAGTTGTTAATCACCCCTCTAAGAAGTACTATAAACACATACAGCTCAAATTCCCTCTCAAATCTTTTAATATATCAGTATAATGCGAATCTTTTATTCTCTAAACTCGAAGACGTGTTGCATATCAAACTTGTGTGATTCGTATCTCTTTTGGAAGTTATGATAGAAAACATTTTGGGTCTTCCACCATTAATTTTTGAGCTGTTAACTGTGCTCCGTTATCAGAAGAGGAAGCTTCTCGGATCCTACTTAGTCGATTTGTGTGGTGTGGACATCATGCTATATTGTGATAGTACTGTCTAGTGCTTTTTCAAGGAAGGCTTCTTGCCTATTATATATTATATTATATTATTATTATTTCACCAATAATTAAATTAAGAGGTATTTGTCATATCATTTTAATTCAATTGACTACTTAGTTGTCCACTCAATTATTGAATGATTCCTGTACGATTCCTAACTTAAAAAAACCATGTGCCCCAGTGCTTTTGTAGGAAATTTTGAGAATTTAACAATGATTTTGACATAAGGATATCAAAGTTTCTTTCAGTTCTAGATTAGTACGTAGATATATACAGTGAAACACACCATTGAAGAACCAAAAGAAAAGGAGATAAAAAAAAAAACTGTAAACAACAGGGAATATAGTGAAGTTTGTAATCTCATTGTTTTTGTACTGATGTTCTTTGCCAATGATACAATTAATGTTTCATATTAGAAACCTTTCAGCAGGGGTAAACTTTTGTGACACCACATGTTGAAAGGCAAAAAAGGCAAAAAAACATGAAGAAAAAAACTGTGATATGATAAAATGCAGATCATAGCCTATGTAAGGTGGAGGTGATGTTAAGGAAAAATTCTTGTGTGCAGGGAATGATGAGGCCACCCAGTTGATGACTGAAGCCAAATTCTTCCTCTGCTATACTCAGAAGCTCTTGAAATGAAGGGTGGTTCAAATATGAAACCGGTATCACGAATCTCTTCTTTTCACCCTCTCCTACGTACACAGCAAAGTGGCCTTTGGGCACATCGAGTGATGTTGCAGCTGCATGATTTGCGAAAAGACTCGATCGCCGAAGAATGTGTCTGGCACTCAGAACACTGGGCAAACGAATAGCCATGTGTGGAATATAATGGTATTGGTTAGAAGTTGGAAGAGGTTAATTGAGGTGTGTGGAGAAAGTGTGGGATATTGTGTGTGTATTTATAGATGAAAGCGTGAGGAAGATTAATTGGTGTGGGACATATATGCATTGAAAAGAACGCGCAGTGTGTACTCAAACTTATTGGCCAAAACGTGTTCGTGAACTTCGCTGCTTCTATGACCAAGTGATCATGTCTTAGTGAACACATGTACATGACTCCCACAAATTTATTATTTCAACAAACGTCACATAAATGCAAGCTTCTACCTCTTTGTACGGTGGAGATGCAATTGGTTAGAATAGATCCACATTTCTCTTCAAATTTCGTCTTATATTTTTGGACTCATCGATCTATAATCTTTTGATTCAAGTCCACTGGTTGATAAAATCACAATTTGATATACTTTTTCTTGACGATCGTGTGAGTATTATTATGAACAGCTCTTTTGTACGATGGAAGTGTAATTTGTTAGATTCACGATATTTGGCCTCAGAAATCATCTGCAAGTATTTGCCGTGCAAAACATGTACTGAATATACATATACTCATCTGATCGGAATGCAATTTCCGTGATCAATTATTTCCTAGTCGCATCAAAACTGAACTACTTTCAAATTGAATTCAGACTCGATTTGTTCAACACATAATATCATTTATTCCCACCTTAATCCTTTGGTAGAATAAACTAATGAGTTAAATTTTATTTCTAGATATTTCATTTGCTATTTTACTTTTATGTAGATTACCATATATATTGCGTCAATTAGACAAAAATACTTTACATAATATAAAAAATAAGGGTGTGAAAGTGAGTCAATCCAATTCAGATTGGTTGGTTCATTACGGGTTGAATTATAAATAGGTCAGCTCAATCTAACTCACTTTTTTGGTGAGACATAAATTTTGCAATCCGATTTGAGTTGGTTGGTTCACTTACGAAATATCTTTTATTACAATTTATTTTATATATTTATTATATTATAATAAGAGTGAATTAATTCAATTTATTTTTTATAATAGTGGAATCAAAGTGTTCACTTAATTCTCAAAGTATTATTGTAAAGATAAGTTAAAGATTAAAGTATCAAGGTATATAACTTCATAAACAAATAAATCAAACATTCAAACGATTCAAATATTATAGAACAACCTTCTAGTATTTAAAAATATGGGATTATGAACCTATATAGTTATAAATAGTAAATAATTATAACAAAAAAAAATTAAAAAATTGTTGGTGGGTAAGTGGGTCAACCCACTTTCAACCTGGCTCAAACCCGTCTAATCCGTGAGTTAAGTGAGTCGTATTCTATTCAATTGGCTTTCGAAAAAAAGTAAAATTTTCTCAATTCAACCCACTCCCGTGGTAAGCTGGTTTGGCTTATGGGTTAGAATCCATTTTGACATCTCTAATAAAAAGGGTATAAAATGTTTTATTATCTTAGAATGTATTTAACCGAGTCTCATCAAATTTCTTTTAGAAGGAGTGATAGAGTTGCCTAGTGGAGAGAAGGAAGAGAAGAGATGAAAATGTCGTGGGTTTGATCTTTCATGCTAACAATTTAGAGAAATAAAATTAATTTGGTGGGATTTAAAAGAGATGGTGGGAGAGGTTCTGACTTCAATTCTTCCTCTAACAAAAACTAAACATATTATAATTGCTGATAAAAATCAAATTCCATTAGAATCATATTTTCTTTAGAAGTTATAATTCATTGCTTATTCATATTGGCTGCACTAACGATTAAAGAAGCGCATTAAAAAAATTTGAACTGTTAGTTTTTTTAGTGATATCAACATTTGTAAGGAAACGATTTAGCTTTAACCCTTATGCCCCATCTAATTTTTTTTGCCTGTTGGCGAAGGATTGAAATAGTCTGTCACAGTCTATTCAAACCTTCAGCCACGTGATGGCGCAAACTGTACAAGAATATATTTGAATGTGTTGTATAATTGTTATTTTGAGATAAAAAAAGAAGGAAAACGGTCTATTTCACAAATAAATTAAGAGAGAGTTTCGTATATGCTTAATTAGTGCAATTTGTTTTCGTAACAAAAATGATTTCTCTTAAATCAAAAGGTATTTTCCACATTTTAATTCGACGGACTAGTTTAGTTTGCCACTCAATCAATGAGTTGCCCTTTACAATTTCTAAACATTAAAAATATATAACATGCCTATAAAGTGTTTTATGAAGATGTGAGGGTTAGTTTGTTACTCTACTGCATTTTTTTTCTGCCAATTACAACAATTTCACAATTTATACCCGTGAAGAGTAATTTTATCCTCATTATCGATTTTGCTAAAAATATGTTTAAATATATATTTACTTTTTATAATTTTTTGGTTTTGATAATTAATAGATATAAGTTTTTTTTTAAGTTATTGTAAGATCTATTTTTGATTTAATATGTTTATTATGTTTCATGGAATCTTTGAAACCTAAATATTATAATCTACGGGATTTGTTCTCTGCAGTTATAGATTCAGAGAAAAAAAAAAGAGGAATCATTAACCCATGGTCCACTTAAAAATAGTTGAAAGTTTAACATGGTAATTGAGAATTTTAAATCTAACTTAACCCTAAAAAAATCGACTTGTAAAATGAAATTTATACCTCACTTATATATTATAAAATTGGCTTATCACTAGTCGGGGTGCGACTTCCAACGTAAACACAAGGAATAACATCAATCTCGACAGTAAGCCAGTTGTTCCAATCTTCAAAAATATCATTAATTTTGAGATGTTCATTGTATTGTAAGAGTTCACTCATTGTTGCTTGATATTTCGTGAATACTTATGATATTTAATATGCTGACAGTGTATCTGTTGGGGAATTTTGAGTATGCTTCATGTCACTTTGGTAAATAAAGTATGTGTTGAACTACCCTAAATACTCTCATTTTATATATATTCATTATCGTTGATAAAAAGAAAATATTTAAGAAATAAATCATAGGAACTAAAACAAAATTCATATAGGACAAGGAAATACGTAAACGGAAAGAATTTAGATCGATATAAAGTTGATACATGAAGAACAAAATGGTTGAAATAGTAATTAAGAAAGAACAACCAAAGTGGAACATATATAGTAATATCTCAAAATTCAACAGCATCATAGTAAACTTTTCTGCACGAGTATAAAGCCCATGTGAAAAGGAAAAACCATAAAACAAGAACTGTCTTGAAATTTAGTGTTCGTGCATGTCATGGCCTACGAAAAGCAGAGGTGATGTTAAGGAAAATGTCTTCTGTGCATGGAATGGTAAGGCCACCCATTGGATGATTGAATCCAAATTCTTCCTCTACGATGCTCAACAGTTGCTGAAATGAGGGTTGATTCAACACTGACACTGGAATCACAAATCTCTTCTTTTTACCCTCTCCTACGTACACAGCAAAGTGCCCTTTAGGCACATCGAGTGATGTTGCAGCTGCAATAGATCGACGAAGAATGTATTTTGCACTCAGAACACAAGGCAAACGAATAGCCATTACAGTATTATAGTGTTTGTTAGAAGTTCAAAGTGTTTTTCACAATTGGGTTGGGTGAAAAATGTTTAGGATATTCTTGTGTATTTATAGACGAAGGTGCGAGGAAGAATCAGCTCTGAAGGTGGAGAATAACGTGGGACACATGTATTCAAAACATCATGCAGTGTGTTCTCAAACCTGGGGGCAAAAAGGTGTTCATGACCTTCACTGCTCATTTATTGAAGGCGATGCTTTTTATGCTTTATTTGAATGGACTCATGAAAAATAAGAGTGTTTTAAACAGAAGAAAATAATAAAAATTTATATTATTTATATTACCTAAAAGAAAATAACACATGAAGGAAATATTTTTGTAAAATCTTGTTATTGCAAAATATGTTATCTGAAATTGTAAAAATACCACCGCGCCATTATATGTTTCAGTTCCTGGACAACCAAAACATATAAGACGAGGTAAAAATCAAGATCTGACTAGTGTTTATTTTTGTCATTATTAATACATCATTTTTGATTTGGATATTACAACAAATATGATTGTTGAGTTGTTACAACAAGATATTCATAATAAATTATGGAATTTTAAGATCATTCTTTTTTTCACAGTTATAAAGAGGTGGTCTTGTATTCTTCAAAAAGAAGACGATTCAATTCATATCTCTTTTTCTTTACGGTTTCTTTTCATCTCTTCTCCTTTATATCTTTCCTTTATTATCCTAAATTATTCATACTCTTTTAAATAATTTATCTTACCAATTTCTATCATGTTCAAGATATATCCGAAACTTTTTTGTTATACCCTAAAATATTTGTACATGCACTATAGGATCGTTTGAATACGCCTAAAAAATTTACATATCTGTGTTCCCATATTATTTTGACTACAAATATGTGAAAAATTTGTAGTAATTGGTAGAGAAATTTAGGTGGATAAGAAAATGCATTGGTTAGATTAGATCCACATTTGATTTCCCTGAAATATGATGTAATTGGTACATTAACAACATACACTGATCTGTACTCCTTTAATGAAAGTACACTGATTGGAGGGTGAAAGCCATTGATTTGATATTTGTTGACAAGATAGTATAAAAAGGCCATAGATCATAGATGAAATTTGATTAGATTGTACGATGAAAATGCGATTGGTTAGATCCATATTTCGCCCGCAAAAACCATCTGCATATTTATCTGCCGTGCAACACTTGTACTCATTATACTCATCTAATCACAATTCACCTCCACTAATTCCTATTCCGATTCCCTCATCAATTATTTTCTTGTCACCATCCAAACCTTACCTACATTATTCAAATTTAATTCACATGGCTGTGTTGCTCTTCAATTTATTTGAAACACTAGATTCATTTGTAAAATATTCATCAAATTATGCACACAAGTATTTACTATAAAATCCAGAATACAGACTTCAAGTTTACACGCAAATCGAACCAAAAGAAAATGGAGAAAAGAAGTGTTAGGTTTATAGAGATAAATTATTGAGGATATCAAACATCGATGAGACTTCCAACTAATCAGACCTGAGATTTAGAATTTAGAACAATGAGATCTGAGTCTAACTACATAAGGCATTGATACCACTCTTAATCTAAAATTTTAAGGTAATAAATTTATGGATGTTTATTCTTATATAATGCTTTATTTTTTTATTTTTAATCAATATAAGACTTAAATTCACTCTTAAATTCCTAAAAAAAAAAGTAACACATGTCTTTCATTGTTGTTTTTTTGTCGATGGAATTTAATCTGAAACACCAGTTGCATAGTAAAACCTTTCTACCATTCTAAATGGGTCAACTTTTCTTAAGACAATGTTGAAAAGAAAAAACCATGAGACAAAAACAGTCATATCATAGTCAGATTTACGTTGGTGACATGTCATAACCTATGTAAAGTTCTTGAAATGAAGACTGGTATCACAAACCTCTTCTTTTCACCCTCTCTCTCCACTGATTTTGCAGCTGCATGATTTGCAAAAAGATTAGATTAAAATCATTATTTCAGCACGATATTCGTTCAAGTTTTTCTATATTTTGTAGGAAAGATTTTAGGCAACACAGACATAGTTAATCAATTCCTAGGTGACATCACACCATTCAAACTTTATTCATTTTTTGAAAAAATTAATGATTTATGTGTAAAACTTAATAAGAACAAATGTGATGATGTATCTTTCAATAATTTATATTTTGTTGGGTGAAAATACAAGAGGTTAGATTACATCCACGTATATCTTCAATTATAATTATTGGCCGTTCAAGACATATGTACTGGTTGTACTTTTTTCAAGAACTGATATAATATTGGTATATCAGATCTTCATACTTAAACTCTGAACTTGGAAATCTATATCGACAATACAATTAGGTTTAAAATTCATTATTTTATAAGTTTTAACTCTGTGAAATTGTGTACAAAGCTAATCCTATTATAGAAATTCATTTTATTATTTTTTTCTGAAGTTTATCCGGAAGTGTACCTTGGCATAACCACGTTACAGCTGTTTGACGTGAAAACAGATAAGATCATCGTACAATACTTTTAAAACTCAAGTGAAGACACTTGGCAAATGAATAATAGCCGTTAATTATAGTATTGGTTAGAAGTTGAAAGAAGTCATTGTTTTCCACAATTGAGTGGGTGAAAGAGGTTGAATGCGTGAGTCTGCATGTGGAAATGGTTTATGAGTGTTGGATTATATTTTTTCTCACATACGAGAGTTATAGTCATACATGGGATATGATTATAATCATAAATATTGTAATTATATATATATATATATATATATATTACATTTGTATTATATATAAAGTATTTAATATTATTTTTATCTTTAAAATTTTAAAACAGTGGTGTTATAAATCTTTATTTTGGTTGAGAATAGTTTTGTGAGTTAAAAAGTCTTACATTAGATAGAATAAACAAACTTAAACATTATATAAGAATAAAGATTCATAACATCATTTTTTTAAAGTTTTGGAGTAAAAGTGGTGTTAAAAGTCTTATATATGTAAGACTAATGTCATATAATCATATAGAACCATAATCTCTTAATATCTATAACCATATCATATGAAACATAACCTAACAATTCTTATACAGTGTTTAACTTTGTCTATTATATCCAATGTAAAATTTTTAACACACACTTAAACTATTTATAATAATCGGTATGGGCATTCAAAATATCGGTGGCTTACCAAATTAATTTAACATCGGTAGTAAAGTACGCTCTATCAATCAATTCATTATTCAACTTTTGTGCTGATTTATGATTTTTTTTTTTGTGAAAAATATCATCTAATATTTTGCCGTGCAAAACATACTCTTCCATTCATATTCCATTCATAATGCAATTCCATTTATGGGAAAGTAAAGCCCATGGATCTAATCATAGTGGAGTGTACCATTTGTTGACAAGATTGTGTAAATGATTAGAGTTCCATGTGGGTAGAATATCAACACACTTTTTTGTGCCATGAAAATTCAACTGTTTGGATCATATTTCCCCTAAAAAACAATCTAGAAATTTGTCTTACAAAGCATGTACGAATTATACGGATCTTATCAGAATGCAAGAACATGGGAATTCCGTGATGAATTATCCTCTGGTCACCGTCAAAGTTTAGCTAGATTCAAATTATTATCACACTACTGTTTATAGATATAAGTTGCAACATGTTTGCACAGCTTTTAATGTTTATCAAACTTTTCTTGCGATAAAGTTCACATTCCAATTCAGATACTTATATAGTATAACTTCATTGAAAGTGGATATTTTCTTCCCATCTTAATGTATATATTTTAGATAAGGTCTAAATCTAAGATCATAGAAGTTTAAAATGTTCTAAATACTGCATTTCATTTTGTGTCAAATAGAATTTGAAATATGCTCTCTAGTTGTTTCAGTTCATTAACTACCCTTAAAAAAAATGAGAAATGTTTGTTTAAATAAATTATAGGGTTAGTCATTTTGCCACTTAATTGCTGAGAAACTTTATTGTAAGAAAGGGTGTATTCACTTAAATCGATGAGTTTGAGTGGATTTGATAATAAATTATGTGTTGATTTTGTCAAGAGATTTAAATGTGATAGAAAGTAGATTTATAAGTAAAGTTTGTCACTAAAATTTTTTATAAAGTATTTCTTACAAAATTTATCACCAAAATGAAACTTGAATCCAACCATATAAGACATTAACATCATTCTGAACCCAAGACCATAAGATAATAAGTTTATGAATCTTTATTCTTATATAGATTCCTAACAACTTTTATAGATGAGTAATAGTAATCCTTCGATGGATTTTCTTACCACTTTTATTAAAATATTAATGAAGAAATATTTTCTTATAATTTCTTTCTTGGAAAATTTAAAAGTAATAATATTTTCTTAAGCTTGTAAGAGACTCCACTAACCACACCAACTGAATTTATCAAAGCAATGAGAATGATAATTAACGGTGTAAGAGGATTGAAAGACTTTCAATTTTTCATTTGAATTTTTATTTTATTTTTTATTTTTATTTCGTAAATTGGCCAACCCTTATCAATTGGACTCTTTGTTGTTTCAGGCTTTACATTGGTCCAATACAAATTCAGAAGAGCAGCTAGCATTACAAATTTGAAACAAGTGAAGTGAAAGTAACAACAAAAATAAAATAGATAAGATAAATGTGGTGGTATAGAAACATTGAGTTTTATTTGGGGAAACCTATGGTTGATTCCAGAAACTTGGGTTGGGTTGGCAAAGGATAAGATTGATCATGTCTCCTATTTTTTTGAACAGTAAGTGACTGTACATATTTCTGGAAAAAATTTGACTATACATAAAATGTGTAGTCACACTCTTTGCAGTAGCAATTGTTTCAATATTAGCTGGCTGGCTATGCTTAAATATTCTATCATCACTCTATTCCAAATCAGTCACAAACTACATCAATTTCTTGTGATTTTAGAATTCTTTCAATGGGTGATTGTTTGCTCTCTGAGTTTTTAGTATAATATTTTAAAAGAGCACAAAAGATAACATTTGCCATGTGTCACAAACAGAATTAATTAAACGCAAAATAAATAAAAGACAAAACAATTAAACTTTTGCATAAAGAAGGAAAAAAGAAAACTATTTTTGTAAAACAAATTCCTAATTTCTCATACGTCAACTTATACATCTTGATTTTTAAATAAATTAAATGAGGTTTTTTATATAAAATTAAATGCAGTTTTTTTCTTTAATGTTATTTCTATTGTTGTACTTTCTCTTAATTTGTTGTTGTAGTTTGTGCATCAGTGCATTTTGTGTTCTCGAACTCACCTTTTACGTTTTGATTATGTCTTAACAAGTGATGATAATAAAATATTATTAATTTAATATATAAAATATAATTATTTATTAAAAATAAAGTAAAATGTATCAGAAAATAACTCTTGATAAATAGAGAAAAAAAGAAGAAGTAGAGATAAATCATTTCATAAAAAAACTTGTAAAAATAATGGTTAATTTTCAAAAATTTAATAAATAATTATATTTTGAAAGGTAAAATTGGTATTTTGAAATGTGGATACAAAAGAAGAAATCGTCTTTATATATTGTTATAAATTTATTAAAAATAAAGTAAAATGTATCAGTAAAGATTCAAAATAAAGTAAATTGTATCATCAAAGATGAAAGGATAACTGTTGATAAATAGAGAAAAAGAGAAGAAGTAGAGATAAACCATTTTATAAAAAAGCTTGTAAAAATAATTGTTAATTTTTAAAAATTTAATAAATAATTATTTTAAAGTGTAAAATTAATATTTTGAAACTTGAAGATAAAAAAGAAAATTGTTATAAAATAAAGGTAATAAGAGAGACAAAGGAGAGGAAGAATAGAGAATGAGAGAGTAGGGAGCAACTTCTGTTTTTATGTATGTCTCATTACTGATAGGACGAGTCCTATTTATAGGTACAAT